>Ga0256404_1000346_pt1 | contig 121120 bp, 188 predicted proteins | sample RumenRJG_01DNA_FD_185990 | JGI IMG/M metagenome (GOLD analysis project Ga0256404, IMG submission 185990) | Bovine rumen microbial communities from Lethbridge, Alberta, Canada - RJG_01 | ecosystem: Host-associated > Mammals > Digestive system > Stomach > Rumen | place: Canada: Alberta... | reverse complement strand
AGTAGGTGTAGTAGGTGTAGTAGGTGTAGTAGGTGTAGTAGGTGTAGTAGGTGTAGTAGGTGTAGTAGGTGTAGTAGGTGTAGTAGGTGTAGTAGGTGTAGTAGGTGTAGTAGGTGTAGTAGGTGTAATAATAAAAAAAAATAAAAATTTAAGGATTAATAAAATAATCCTTTAAATCAATATCGTATTTAAAGTAATCATTGGCCTCCTCCTCTTTTAATGATATTTTTTCAATATCATTTGATTTAAACTCTTCAATATCGTTTAATATTGTCTGGATATCTTCATAAATACCTAATAATTTATCATTTGAGTAAATAATATTAAAATTGTCTTCAAATGTTTTTAAATAAGTTTTTAGGTTTTTATCGGTTACCTTTATTTTATTATAATTAACAATATAATTATAGTTACCCTCACTAATAATTTTATCCAATAAATAATAAAGATATTTTGTTTTATTAAATAAAGAGGCCTCTTTATCTTTAAATCTATATTGATATTTTTTAAGGTTAATATGTTTTATATTGGCCTCGTTTGTGAGGTTGCTTTTATCTTGAATGATATTAAAAATATCTTCATCGGTATATTTTGTTTTATCAAATAAAATTATACTTTTAATTCCGTCGTGTAATAAAGTATTCATAATAATTATTTGATATTCATTATTAAAATAAAGTTTTGTAAAATGTTTAATTTTATTGTTTTTATAAACTAAAAATTTAAAATTATCGGCCAATATATCATTATTAACTTCAAATACTTTTAAATCGTTTAAATCGTTTAAATTATAAAGATAATTAGCAATAACATATTTTAAACCTATTTTATTATAAAAATAAGTTTTGTCGGCCAATAAATTAAAAAGGCCAATAATGTAATCGTTTTTAATAAAATAATTTATATTTAATATAATATCTTTATTAAGGCCGTCGTTTATCATATGATTATCTAATAAGATATTATATAATAAGGTAAATAGGCCGTCGTCGTTTATGGCCTCTTCAATAATAGAATAATTTATAAAGGCCTCTTTCTTTTTAGTTAAATTTTGTTTAATATCTAATTGGTATTTATGGCCTCTTAACTCTTGAAGTTTAGCCTTATAGGTTACTTTATCGATTTTTCCATCATTAAACATTTGAGTTAATTTTTTAAACATATTCATAATAAAACCTCTTATTATTTGTATTTTAGGGAAATATTCCCTACTAATAGGTATGTATTTAATAGTATATAAATGTATTGTTTAGTATTTTAATAACATAATGTTACTTTAAAAAATAGGCCTTAATAAAAAGTAATATATATTTTACAAAAAAGGCCTATTTTTTCAAAAAGACTCCATAGGCGGCGTTTTGGCGTGAATTTCGCTATAAATAACGCTTTCGGTCAGAAAAGAATCCTCAGGTCTAATTAGGCCAATCGCAGACAGGATATCGATCCGATTTAAAACAAGCATTTTCCTGCTCCCTATTGCTTAAAAAACAATTTTTAGGCCGTTTCAGAATCATTCAGACAATATTATCTTTATAAATAGGAATTGCGGCCATATCCATCGAGTATAACGACCGTTATATAGAGTTTTTATATACAATTTATATACAAAAAATCAAAAACGATTTTTAGGCCGAATTAGGCCAAAAGCAGACCTTAGAAGCTTTTTTATTTTTAACGAAATAGGCCTTTTTATACTATTTGATATACATTAAAACTACTAAATACAACATTTTCTTCAATCTCAATGCTACGGCCGCCATTAGTCAATCCAGACATTCTCAGGCCTTATTACCCCCTACATATCGACATTTTAGGCCGAATTAGACCAAATCAAGACAGCAGCGGCCGTATTTTTCATAAATTTATATATCGATATGTAATATAAAATAAATTTTTATATCGATAAAAAGTAATAACTTTTTATAAAAAAGTAATACCAAAAAAGGCCAAAATTTGAAGTAATACTTTTTATTAAAAAAGTAATACTAAAAAAAATACATTTGAAAGGGTACTATTGCAAGTGTAACGGGCGATTTTTTGTTATTGTTTTGTGTTTATCTTGTATCTAAAATTTTTTTCGGAAGTACCATTGCAAGTGTAAAATTTTTTTTCGCTCGCTTCGCTCGCGACCCCCCTTCGGGGGGCTCGACCTTCGGTCGAGTAATACTCGATTCCAAACCGTTTCGGATAAAAAATCCGAAATCGGGGCCGACCTGAAGGTCGGCCGCAATAATCACCCCATTTCACTTACCAATAGTTTTTCTCTTACTCAGTTATTGTAAATAATCATAACGGATAAGTGATTATTATGAAAATTTATAGCAATTTATCTAATGACGAGTTCATTGAGTTGTTAAATTCAATGATATTGGCTTCTGAATGTTGTTATTTAGACGATAACCACGATTGTGATAATTGTGGTGATTGTCTTTAATTTTTTCTATTATCAAAACGGTAAGATGAGGTATTAAAATGAATGAAATATATGATATGACTATCAAAGAACATCAAATTCTCCACAGTTTAGTAATTGAAATAAATATGGGTAAAACAAAAATTGAAGATGAGATAGATACAGAAGTTGGCTTTCTTGTATCTAATATTCATCTATAACTTTATTTTTTTAATTTTTTAAAACGGATAAGTGAGGTTTTTATTATGTTTAAATATGAAATTGTAATAGACACTAAAAAAGAATATAAAATTTGTCCAAAATGTGGTAGACTTTACGACTCAAAGTACAACTTTTGTAGTCAAGAAGAAGAAGTTATAGAATTAGTAAATGTGAGGTTTAAATAATCTCACATAAACTAACGGATAGGTGATAATTATGAATAAAAATAAAACTGTGAGTGCGTTAATCTCACAAAAAAAAACAATATATAATAAGAAAGTAAAAAATAGCGACAATCTCGTCTTCCAATTAGGTGGGGTTGGGGCTAAAAGCCTCAAGGTGAGAGTTCCTCATATGGAAAACTACCCTCACCTCGACCTAAGTGGTTTTATTAAATGGAGTGATTGGGAAGAACTCACTCCACAAGAATTAGAGTTGATTGGTAATTTTTACAAATCAATTCCAAAATAATTTTTTTATTTTTTTATTTTATTTTTTAAAACGGATAAGTGTGATTATTATGAACGAATTAAGGAATATCATTAATTTATTTAACGATGTTGATTTACCTTTATCTTACAACATCGATTGTAACTATGCAGAAACCGATGTGGCTTCTGTTGAATGTTTATACGAATTTGTAAATATAAATAATATGCTTCATAGCGATTATTGTATGTACATTAATTACGATGAAGACGATGTTATATTTGACAGAAAAGGACTCGAATATTTAGACTATTGGAGGTAACTCTAATAGCCTTTTTTTTTGGTAGGGAAACTCACTTTGATAGTGTCTCCAATACCCTCGCCCCCAGATCCCTCGCTTCGCTCGGGACCTGGGGGCTCGGGGTGTTTCTTATCCTATCCTATCGGCGCATTGGAGCAAATGAATGCTTTACGGCAACCGATCCTTTTTTTGATGTTTTCCTCCTTTCGTATCGAATATTTTTTTTTGAAGCGTCAAGCACCAAATTCATTTTGAAATCCTATCGACTACGTCGCCCCACCCACCCTCCCCACCACCGCCGATGCCTACGGCATCCTAACTTCGTTCCCTTCGGTCACTCCGTTTTACCCCCAACCCACCCCCGCTAACGCAGCCAACTCGCCTCGCCTACGGCGCTCGGCTCGTTTTCGTCCTCGGCCACGTAGGCCTCGGACTCAAATAGCTCGCTCACTTCGTTCGCTCGGCTTTCCCCCGATCCTCTCGTACTCTCCTTAGCCTTGCAAGCCAGCCCAAAGGAGAGATGAAGGAGGGCTCCTCGCCCTCCAAAGCCACCTCGCCCACCCACCCACCCAGTCAAGAGGCTACTCGCCTCTGACAGACTCTCGGCAAGAGGGGTAAACCCCCTTGCATTGCCCCAATATGGAAGGGGACTTTCAGTCCCCTATAGACCCCTAGACAGACAAGGGGCTTCTCGCCCCTTGCTTGACGGATCCCTCGGGAGAGGGCATGCCCCTCCACGCCCACTTTTTCACTCTACTCTAAATATTTTTATATTATTAATTTAATCAAATACAATAAAATGAACGGAAAATTGATTATTATGAATGATAAATATTATGTTGGTCTCGTTACAGGCCTAATAGCTAATCTACCTGAGTTTCAGAACATTGTTGAAAACACCTGCCCAACAAGATGGGCTGATGGTTCCATCTGCCTCCCAGCAGATGACACAATGAACAAAGCTTTTATGGAAGCTGAGTTCATTGTTGAACTCATCGATTCAACAATGTGCATATGTGAACCTCATGTAAGTTGCGATAAATATAATTGCAATAATTACATGATATTCAATACTTGCTATGGAGCTTTGCCTTTATAAGGCTCCATAGCTTTTTTTTGTTCCACCCGATCCTATCCATCGGAGCTTCCTTTCCTTAGCCTACAGCCAACCCAAAGGAAAGGAAGACCAAATGAGGGACGTATCGCCGTCCCTCAATCACCCTCACTCTTGATGGGGGACGTTGCGCCGTCCCCCAGCACCCCCTCACGCCCCACCCACCCACCCAGGAAGACGCTCCGCGTCTAGGGACTAGGGAGTTTCGCAAAATCGGAGATTTTGCTCAACTCGGCGAGTCCGTCTTATACCCAAAGGGACCACAAGGGCCCCTTTGGGGACGGACGCACCATTCCACGGTACTATATAGTTTTTCGGATGTTGCGACTTCGTCGCATAGGGTGCTAAAGCACCCTATATTGAATGCAATAGCTTCCACCATCTTTTTAATACAAAAGCAAAAATCATAAAAAACGGAAAGATGATGTTTAATTTATATAATCAAGTCCTCGTTAAAGGGCTTACATTCGATATATTACTTGGTTTAGCTTATCGTTGTGAATATGGTGGTTGTTCTAATACCACTAAAGCATTTAAAGGGGGTTTCAGATTGCTTCGTTTCTACAATAGAGCGGGGGTTTCTTCCCTCTAAATTTATTTTTTTATAAAACGGATAAGTGATTATTATGTTTAATGAAATAATTGGGTTCGTTACAAACCCACAATTCGTAATTGATGCTATTAACTTATGCTATATAGAAGATTTATCTTCTGCAATTGAAGATTCATTCTTCTTTCATATAGATATGATGATAGAAATGTCATCTATCTAAACGGTTAAATGAATTAAGGAGGTGATATCGTGTATTGCGATAACAGATTCGACTGTGCAATGTTCATGGTCTTCTGTGATTGTCGTGGTTGCAATGATGGTTATACTCAAAACCATTATTTAAATGACCACGACCAAGATGATGTTGACTTTGTTGGTTAACATCATTAAACGGATAAATGAATTAAGATTTCTACTTTTTTACTTAATTCATGTTTGTTTTCCTAAAAGTAGTTTGGTGATGGTTGTAAAGGGGGGGTGGTGTCCCCCTTCTCTTTTTAATAGCTATTATATAATCATTAGCCTTTAGTTAGTGATTATATAATCGTTATTAAACGGTTAAGTGGTTGATTATTATGTTTAATATACAATTTTCAGATGGTGTGCACATCACCATCTTCGGTGAAGAAGATGTGCAAGTGAATAGCTTAAGTTTTAGCGATGTTGAGTTCAACAACATTGCGAACAAAGCAATGACTTCAGAGACTGAATACCTCCGTCTTTGTAATGTCATTAATAATAGATTAGGGGTTGAGGTATTATAACCCCTAATCTAAAACGGTTAAGTGGTAATTATTATGGATTTGAATATTAAAAATTCCCTCGTTAAGGGGAAAAAGGTACTTTGGAATTTCGCTTTTGCTTCCAAAGTTTGTGGTAGACCAACAACACTTGGTGGAATAGGCCCTAAAGCTCTAACCCTCAAGCTAAGTCCGTCCAAGGCTTACCCACACTTGGACATTAAAGCTTTCCTTAATTGGGATAGCTATGATGAATGGACCAAAGAAGAAAAAGAATTAGTTGATGCTCTTCTTAAAGAGCTCGACTCTTCTTCCTCTTAAATTTTTTTATTTTATTTTTTTATTTTATTTTTTTTATTTCCTTGTGGCCGTCCCAAACCCCACCACCGCCGCTCGCCAAGTACCCCCACAAGGGGGGTACTTGCTCGAAACCTCCCGCTGGTCGGTGGTTATTGGTGTGAAATAAAACAATAGTTGTGGGGAACCGGACTTCGAAACGGTTCCCCACACCCCTCCTCAGCGCCTCAAGGACTGCCGCCTGAGAGACTGGCGGCGGGATAAAATGGTCGCCTCGTGAATTAAAGGCGACCATTGTACCCGCCATTGCCACAATCAAACCAGAAAAAAAGATATGAAGGCTTCGCCCCCCTTGCGCTATCCGACCGCATTTTATTTTTTTATTTTAAGCGGTCGGTCGAATGAAAACATTCGAACGCTTAGGGGGGTATGTCCTACATACCTTCTATATCATTTTTTTCGGTTATGATTGTGGCTCATATACTAATTTGCTCTCACGAAATAACCCGCCCCGTTAGTCGTATGGGTAAGCGACCCCCACACGGGGGGTCGGATACCCATACAGACTAACAGCCCCGGGACCCCACCCACATATCGTTTTCTTATTATTATTATTTCATTATTATTATATGCCTACAAAATTTCGGGTCTACCCACCTCGCCTCATTTTGAGGCGAAGGCGAGGTGGGATAGACCCGCCTCCGGAAATTTTTTGAGGTGATAACTATGATTGTAAATAAATTTAGTATAAAAAACCAACAAAAAATCACCGTTGGTATCTTGAAAGCAGGATTTTATACAACTTTTAAATGGTTCCATAACTTTGATTCTAAAAAGGATACCATTGTAAAAGTGGAACTCAGTTCCATTGATATTGAAAAAATCTTCAGTAGAAGTCTTTTCTACAAAAATGGTTTAACTGGAACTGAATACACAGAGTGCTTACTTGAAGATATTATTGACCGTAATATCTTTATTCCTTATCAAGTAAGTCACATACAACTGGGTCATCGCATTCTTCTCAAAAGAAAATTGACTCATGACAATCTTCACATCAGCATTTACTGCTTTAAAGGTACTCTTAAAGCTATAAATGCTCTGTTAGAAGCTAATAGCTTACCATGGAGTAGTAAAGCTACTCGAACTGAATCTGAAAACAAAATCATTAGAAAGCTCAAATATCCAAAGACAATTAGATACGAATATGAGCTTTCTAAATTTGAAGACTATGAATTAGTAGAAACAATCTTCGATGTTGATACTATGGAACAATTACTTCAAGTTGAAGAAATTCCATCTTGGATTAAAGAATTAATCCAAGAAAGATTGATTCTGTTCTCAGAATCACAAGAGCAAGATGAAAACACATACTTAGATGATTACAATTGGTAATCATCTTCTTATATTTTTTTATATAAAAAACGGAAAGTCGAATTAAGATTTGTTGGTTTTTCCTTAGTTCGTGTTTGTTCTCAAAAACCATCACCAAATCCTCAGGCCGAGAGGCGAGGTAAAACCTGTGTGGAGTGAGACCCACACAGGCAGTCCCCTTGGTGGTGCTTGGGGGCGATGTCCTTGGGAAGGGTGAACCCAAGGACAATTCCTCTAATAGCTATTATATAATTATTAGCTTATCTGTTAGTAATTATATAATCGTTATTAAACGGTTAAATGAGAAGATTAAGGCAATGCATTCACTTGTACCCTAATCTTAGTTCTTTCCATATCTGGTAATAGGCCTTAACTCCAGATATGCTCTCACATCTTATAAACGGTTAAGTGATTATTATGGATTTAAATGTAAAAAATTCCCTCGTTAAAGGGAAAAAGTTATTATGGAATTTTGAATTTCCAATGAAAGTAATTGGTCGTCAAGCAACCCTTGGGGGTATTGGACCTAAGGCATTAACCCTTAAGTTAGCCCCATCTAAAGCCTATCCACATTTGGATATCAAGGCTTTTCTCAATTGGGATAAATATCAGGAGTTCACCAAAGAGGAAAAGGAACTGGTTGAACTCCTAATCAAAGAGCTCAACCAATGAGCTCTTTTTCTTTTTTCAATGCATGGCTCGCTACGCTCGCCATGCACATTTATAACGAGACGAGCATAGCTCGTCTCGAGATTATTTTCCGTCGCTCGCCTGAAAAATCTTGCGGTCTGCACGACCGCTCGAATCAGAGATTCGACCAGATTTTTCTATACGGCTCGGCGACGGGATGCTCGCCGTATCGGCAGGGACCCCCATTAAGGGGGTCCGAGCCGATAGCTCGCATCGTCGGGTGCTAAGGCACCCGACATTGGGTTTTACAGAACACGGTGTGAGTATCCTATCCTATAGTTCTCTAAGCCAAGCACGCTTCACCGCACTATCCTTTTTTTGATGTTTTCTTGCTGTCGTGTACCCAAAATTTTTTTGAATAGCTTTAAGCCTTAAATCCATTTTGAAAATGAAAAATAAATAAACGGATAGGTGATTATTATGATGTTTAAAAATAATATGAAATCAAAAAGAAACATAGATGTAATGCTTGATATGAATAAAAGATTTTTTCACTATCGTGGATATATTATAGCTAATCAAAAATTAATAGCTACAATCAATAGAAGGAATACAAATTCATTTAGTATTCTTTCTCATTTTTAATTTTTTAAAACGGAAAAGTGGTTTTTATGTGTTTTAGTCGTGTTTTCGGGTCCGTTTCCCGTTCTGGTCGTCTCTTCGTTGTTGGTCGTTCTGCTCTTCTCGGTTCTGCTTTTGCTTCCCGTCGCTTCTCCGTGGCTGGGTCTCGCAAAATCGACTCTGCCAGCTCCGCGTGGCTCCGCGAGCAGGTCGATAAGCTCGACCCAGCTCGCCATGTGCTTGTCTCTGGACTCGCGGTTGGGGCTGATTCCGTGGCTCATCGCCGTGCCCTTGCTCGTGGGGTTCCCCAAATCGCGGTTCTTCCGTCTGGCTTCGACAATGTCTATCCACGATCTAACCTTCGGTTAGCTCGCGACATTGTCGAAGCAGGTGGCTGCCTCGTGTCCCTTCTTCCGCCCCAAGCTCGCCCGTCCCGCAGCTCCTTCGTCGAGCGGAACGAGGTTATTGCTCGCTTGGGTCGTATGCTTCTTGTTCCGCAGTGTGCGGCCCGTTCGGGCACTATGCACACTGTCCGCTTTGCTCGTGCGGCTGGTGTTCCTGTGGGGTTCCGCTCCGCTGGGGCTCCGCATCTGGTGGGGGTGCCTGGGTGCCTCTCCATCTAATTTCTTTTTTGATAGTTATAAAAACGGCAAGATGATTACTATGAGTCTTAGAAATTTTAACTCAAGAGCAGAAAAGCTCGTTAAAAAATCTGAAATCTGCTTCGTCGACTTTACCAGAAATCTCATTACATTACGAGATGGGTCAAAAGTAAAATTTGACCCTGTAATGTACAGAGGAGAAATGAGGTTTGCTATCGTTGAATAGCTTTCCTCTTTTTCTTTTTTTTAAACGGAAAGATGATTATTATGAAAATTATCAAAAATAACCTCGTTAAAGGTCAAGAAACTCGTACTACTGAGATTTTAGTAAATGATGCAATAGCTGGTATTGTTCCAATTGACATCATTGAAGAAATTCGTGGTATCAACTGTAATCAATGGAATCATATCGATTTCATTTGTACAAAAGCTTGTGACTGCAAATGTCACAATGCAAAAAATTTATTTGAGGAAATCAAATAGATTTTCTCTTTATTTTTATATTTTTTAAAAATTTTAAAACGGTTAGATGATTATTATGAATAGTAAAATTAGCCTCGTTAAAGGCCACAAAAAAGAACTTAAAAAAGAATACAAAGTAGGTTCCACAGGAACCCCTGTAAAAGTTGTGGGTATTGGAGAAAAAGCATTAAAAGTGCTTGTATTTGAAGCTTCTAAATTCACAGCTGTTCCAGTATGGAAACAATACTGGATTAACTTTGAAAAAGATGTGCCTAAATCAGAAATGGCACAAAAACTTATCAATGAGATGGTTAAATCCATCTCACAACAAACTTTATAAAGTTACTACAATTAAGTAGTAACTTTTAAAACGGTTAAGTGAGGTGTTATATATGGAATGCAATAGATTAATAAAAGCAATTTTAAAAAATAATAACATAAACTGTACTCAAAATGTATTTGAAATCTTTTGTTTATTTGCAAATGGAATCTTATCTTTTAACGATGTATTAGAAGCATCAAAAAAAGATAATATAAACTTCAAAGAAATGTGTGAAGAAAATGGTTTTAACTTTGAGATGATAGCAAACAGACAATAGCTATCATCTTTTTTTAAACGGTTTAATGAGGTGTTAATTATGAATTTAAATTTCTTATCCCCAGAATGTCAAAAAGAATTTATAGAAATATTTGGAAGCTCAGATATGGCTATTGATTTCTACATACATAGCTATGTAGAATATAAAAGCAAAGGTGGTGAAGCACTCACATCCGAGCAAATCAATGCTATTCATATAGCAAGAGATGTTATTCATGACCGTAGAAATAACATCTATGGTATGAGCTTCATCTTCTTCCCAAAAAATGAGTTTGGGAAGGAATGGCTTTCCATGTACTTCGAATTTGAGGAAGTCGACCCAGAATACTGGGAAGATAAAGAAGGTAATATTCATAGCACCTTTGATACAACCCTCAAAGCAGTACAGAAAGCATTACCTAATTATACAGTTAAAAGAAATTGTGGAGGCATCGATGTGAGGTTAAAATAATCTCACATAATTTTTAATTTTTTAAAACCTAAAATCAAGGACGCCGATTCACGTACTCTCGGCGTCATTTTTATCTGACGGAAAATAAAAAATTTTCCTACTCGGCTCTTATCGAGCCTCAAACAAGTGAGAATAGAGGGGGCAATGCGGCCCCCAAAGCCTCACGCTTTCTCAGATCCTCGGATGCCCCCATGAACACAGACCTGGGGCACGGTGCCATCCTGTTTTTGATGTTTTCCTCCTGTCGTGTCGAAAAATTTTTTCTGAAAACCACAAAATCATTTTGAAAAAATTTTTTTATTTTTATTCTGGCCCGCCCACCCCGTTTCACTCCCCCACCGCAAGCTAAGATCCTCGATTGCCCCTGAGAACACAGATGCCTGGGGCTCGGCACAATCCTTGTTTTGATGTTTTCCTCCTGTCGTATCGAAAAAAATTTTTTTAAACGGGGTGGTGATTTTTATTTTTTACAAAAATCTTTATATATTGATTAGTATATAATATTAATAAACGGTATAATGAGGTTTAATTATGAATAATAGAGTATTAATTCAAAATATTATGGATAAAATTACAGAATTGCAAAATACATATGCAGGTCAAGCTCCTTTGAATGTATTATATATAGAATTAGATATGTATACACAGTCAGAAATAAAAAACGGTATAGATGAATTATTAAATAAAAATATCATTGAAAAAATTAGTGATAATTACTATAAGAGGTGTTAATTATGAAAAGAAAAGAACCAGTTAGATTACATAAAAAAGAAGAAAGAAGACCATTGATTGAAAATAATTCAATAGCTGAAATTCCATTAAGTTTTATTCTCTTGACAATCATAATGGTTTGTTTTTTTATACTCATTATGATATTTATGGGTCCTTGTACTGATAGTGGTCTTGTATACAACGGGGGATTGGCTTAAACGGTCAATTGATTTAATTGGAGGTTTTATTATGTATTTTGATACTACAATTATTAGAAAAAATAAACAAATAGCTAATTTTGAATTCTGTCCAAGCGAGGAATTAAACTACCACCTTCGATCACATGAGAGAATCGAAGGTGGAGATGATTGGTTTTGCATTCCAAATTTAACAAAATCTGAAATAGCTAAAATCCATGATTTGTGTAAAACAGAAGAAGAAAAAGAATTATTAGAGGATTTACAGGAAGGAGATATGATAGATATCTTACTTCACTTTTACATATATGTAAAAAAATAAACGGTTAAATGAAATAGGAGTTGATAATTATGATATTTGAAAATGAATTGAATCATTGGGGAAAAGGATTAACTGGATTAGCATTAAGCAATAGCTTAGCTCATGACGAAATTGTTATGATTAGAACAATTGAAGTCGAAGCAAAAGCTATTATACAAGACCCTGAAATCTTACACCCTTGTAAATTTGATAAAAAGAAAATGTTGCACATCTATAAAGATTATTGTGCAACAAAATGCACAGAAGAAAGAAATGAGAAAGGAGAACTTATAGACCTTCCAAATGTTTCTGTAAGTTTGATTGGAGAAGCTGTTAATTTAGCATTTCTCCACTTTTAATTTTTTTTGGAGATTTTAATATGATGATAAAAAAAATGCAAACATTAAAAAAATATAGCATTGCTCATTATAATGATAGCAAATATGATAATATTAAATATGGTAAATGGTTTAAAATACAAAGAGATAAAAATCCATTGAATAAGATTTATAGAGGGCAATGGAAAACAAGAAATGTAACTAATAAAATTGGTTATTCAATTTTAAATTGGAAATGCTTATGTTAAACGGTTAAATGAAATATATAGGAGTTGATAATAATGTACAAATACCAAGAAAAAACAGTTAGTGAATTAAGAACAGCAATAAACAAATTAGAGGAAATGACCGAAGAGCATTACAGAATGCACATTGGTTTTAGACACACTAATGAAGTTGAAAATGAGAATATTCCAATATTCCTTGAAGTAAATGGTGATAGTTACTTTACCCAACAAAATAACTTAGACGAATGTTATGGTTTTTACAGCAAATGTATACTTGAAAATTATGACAGGATAGAAATATCTAATCAAGTATTTCTTGATTTAAACAAATTAATTGATAAAATCATTGAAGACAATAATACAAGAAAAAATTTCCATGAAAAACTAAATAGAGAATTAGAGGCTTTAAATAAGTCTCTATAATTTTTTAAACGGTTAGGTGGTGATTATTATGATTAGAGAAATTAGTAGTTATAGATTCCCTGGTTTTTATGAATCAATATTTTGTTACTCAGATGAATTTGTTGATGAAGAATATCAATTAGCTTGCGAATTTGGAATAGACCCAAATCGCATATATTTTGAGTATATTGATTTTGGAAAATACAAACTCGATGTGAGCTCTGAATATATGGCATTATATGTCGAAGCTATCATTGATGTTCTACCAGATAACATTAAAGATAATAAAGATTTCAAATTTGAACTTGTTGATAAAAAATGTGTTGCGGTGATATCTCCACAATATTACAACTATGATACAGACCATTGTTATTGTGATGTTGATACAAATGAAACAACATTAAAGCTCATTAAAGATTATACTTTAAGTCTTGAAGGGGTAGAAGAATATATTGCTAAACATTTTACAAGTAGAGATGGATTCATATCATTTATCTCTAATGATTTTGAATACTGGAAATCATTAGATGTTGTAGAATATGAAGAAAATATGTTAATAGCTTTGTTAGATATGCTATTAAGTTTATCTGATGATGAAATATTTAATAATATCGCTTACGAAACAGAAGAAAAAGTAAGCAGATATGAATATGTAACAGCAATAGTGAATCATAATGGTAAAGAATATGATTTATATGATTTTATTGCATTAAAAGAAAAAGAGGTGGTATAAAATTGCCATCTTTAATTTTTCTTTTTATATTTTGTAGTCTATTTTTTAGTAAATCAATTATGTTGTATTTAAACGGTTAAATGAGGTGTTACATATGGATGAAATGTTATTAAATTTTGAATTAATTGCAATTTTAAAAACAGAAATCTTCAGAGTTAATCTAAATTTTCTTGATAAAGGAGATTTAGAAGAAATCGAAGAAGTTATGTATGATATGGGTCTTGAAAAATATTTTACAGATTATGATTTAGAAAGTTTATATAATTCAGATTATGATAAAATTAAAGAAATATATGAACAATGGAGCGATGAAGTCCTTGATTTATTTGATAATATTCAATCTAAATTAAACGGTAGGTTGAATAAAAATAGGAGTTGATAAATATGTTTCATAATATTAAAATCAAATTGGTAGGTTGTAGTTTTCAAAAACCTAAACATAAACCTGAAAGAGGACAGGCAATCAAGTTAAAACTTGAACCAAACAATCCACATGACCATCATGCAATAGCTGTTTATAATAGCTATGATGAGAAAATTGGATATGTTGGAACTGAAAACACAGTTTCCAATGGAAACAAATCAAATGGTTGTGTCACAAATTTAGACATAAAACCATTGATTGATTTTGATGATGATAATAGCTATTTAGGCATCATATCAAAGTTCAAAGATTATTTTGGATTCATTGATATCACAATCGATATCGATGAATAATCTTTTTTTGAAAAACAGGAAATATCCTCGATTGCCTCACAGAATACAGATGTGAGGCGAGGCAATCCTGTTTTTGATGTTTTCCTCCCGTCGTGTTCAAAAAATTTTTTCGAATGGAGGTTTCATTAAAAAATAAACGGTAAAATGAAATAAATTTTGAGGTGTTAATTATGTATGGAGATAAAGTACAAATAAGAGATATAAATGGTCAAATTGAAGTTGATGAAAGATTAGAAGATGTTTATGATAATAATATTTACACTATTATTGATAAACAATCTTTAGGAGAATCAATTGGTCGTGAATTATTAGATGAAGACCCAGACAAAGATTATATGGATAATTGTCATATAATTTATGAAGAAATCGATAAAACAATCAATGGAATTGTAAATGATATATTTGATTATGTTGAAGAATATCTCGACAATAATCAATAAATTTTTAAACGGTTAAATGAGGTGTTACATATGAGTAGAAAAATTAAAGATGTATTAAAACCATTTTGTGATGATTTAAAAAGTTTTTTAAACTTCTGTGGAAATGATGAACACAGACCATTGGAGGTAGAAGATATAGGTAAATTCTATATCATGATTTGCGAAGATGGTAGTTATTATCAAGTTGATATGGATAATAGCTATTGGTACGAAGAAGATGATGGTACAATTGTGTTTAGAGTAAATGACAATTAAACGGTTAAATGAGGTGTTAATTATGATAGGAAAAAGTAATTGTAATAATTATATAGAAGAAGTAAATGGATTAATGAATCAATTAGATATTAGCGGAAGCGATGCAACTGAAATTATCAATATCTATTTTGAGTGTTATGCTGATGCTTGGATTTATGAAGAATATCTTCGTGACCAAATCAGAGTAATCAGAAAAACTAAGGAAAACGAAATGCTCCTTAATAAACTTGAAACTATTGATGATGCTTGTTTATTTGAAGGTGATGATTATATTCTCCTTACAAATTATGCAACTTTACAAAACATGAAAGAGATTGAAGATTATATTCCTCACTCTTTCTAATTCTTTTTTTAATAAACGGTTAGATGAGGTGTAAACATGACTTATATAAATATTACAAATGATGATAGTGAAGAATTTGATATAGCAGAAGATTTAGAACAATTAGAGATTTATCCTTGGGTTGTTTTGAATCTTGATGAAATTGGAGCTTACATAGCTTATCAATTATTTGATGCTGAATATGATTTGCATCAAGAATATCTTGACGAAGAGATTAATGATTATTTATCTCATATTCATGAAAGAATCATAGAAAAAGCTATACAAACACTTGAAGAAAACGGTAAAGTGGTGATTTAAATGATGTTGTTTATTGTAGAATCTATAGAAAAAATGATTAAAAAATATACAGAAGCATATTGTTTACAAAATAGAATAAATGAACATGGAGTTGGATTCGTTTGTCATATAAATGAAGATGATAAAGAATTCTTATTGAATGATTTAGATGTTAATTTACCATATGGTCTTACATTTAATCATACATATGAAAACGGTAAATTGGATTTAACAATAAAAGAGGTACAATAAGTATCTCTTTTAAATATTATATTAGGAGTTGATATTATGGATAAAAAAAGAATATTAAGAGATTTAATTGATTTGAACTACACACAAGGACTTTTGTCTGGAAGATGGGAAGATGAAAATGCAATGGATTTCGCTGCAGAAGAGTATTTAGCAACAATGGTAACATTCGCAGAAGAATATAACATCGAATACGATAAAGATTTATCTCATTACATAGAAGATGAAGAATATGAAGCTGAATGTTACACTATGGAAAGAATGGGATATGTGATTAAAGAAAAAGTGCAGGATAAATTATTGGAATTATTATTAAACGGTTAAGTGGTGATATTATGATTCGTTCAAGTAATTTATTAAGTTGTAAATCAGCAAAAGAGCAAGAATTAGCTACTCTAAGAAAAATATTAGATGATTATGAAAATGAGAATTACAATAATATGTATATTCTCATCATGAACTATTTAGGCCATGTTCCTCATTATTGTGGGCACGAAGGCTTAGTATACAGATTATTAAATAACTTTACTTTTAGCTTAGAAAAAAAAGCTAAAGGTACATTGACAAAAGAAAATGATAACTTCAAAAAATTTGTAGAAGGAAGAATTGTGCATGTTGAAGATGACATGCCTTAAATTTCCTTTTTAAACGGTTAAATGGTGATATTATGTACAAAGAAAGTGAAATATATAAAGAAATGAAAAAAGAATTTGAAGAAGCAATAGCTTCAGTTACAGTCGAAAAAGGACTAAGTAACATCGAAGCTTTTAAAGAAAGATATACAAAAGCTTTTGAGCAAATCGCTCCTATTCCAAATATAGCTTTTGGGAATAAAAAAGTTCCAAAGACAACTGCAATTGTTAACACAACATCTTGGTTCTTGTGTCCAGGAAGACTAAAAGGTTTTTGTGAATTAAGAGAAGTGTGTTATGACAAATGCAGAGAAGTAATGGGTAGTGTGTGTAAAAGCAGATTAAACCATGACCTCTGGTGGAGAATGAATGATGCAGAGACAATAGCTATGTTCTATATTCTAAGCATTCAAGCTCAGTCATTAAAGCACCCTGAAGCTCCAATTAATCTTGTAAGATTCCAAGAGGTTGGAGATTTCAGAAGCACAGAAGATTTAACAAAAATGATTGATGTATCTAATATCATTTTTGAAGAATTAGGGATTAATAGCTATACATACACTCATAACAGAGATATACCGTACAATTTATTTGAAAGACCACATCTCACTATAAATGGTAGTGGGTTTATGGTTGATAATCAATTCACTGTAATTCCACCTGCAGAATATGAACGGTATGTTGAAGAACATAATTGTTTTAGATGTCCACAGAAATGTGAAATGTGTAATTCAATTTGTTCTCAGAAATTAGGAATAGAAATAGCGGAGGTGGAAAAATGAGTGATTTCCCAACTGGTTCAGTAGGAGAAATGATTGTGTGGTTAATTGGTGTATTCATAATAATGTTAGTTGCATCGTTTGGAGTAGAAGCTTTGCTATATCTAATAACTTGTATACCGCAGGTACTCTCAATGGTGATGATAAAATGAATATCATTGAAAAATGGAAAGAGGAAGCCCAAGAGGCTTTCTCTGAATACAAAAAAAGAGATTGTGGTAACAAAGTATATACGAAAGATAGCATATGCAAGCGATGTGAATATGCGATAATCAATGCTTATCTTGATTATTTATGCTTCACGAAAGGACCAAGAATAGCTGGAAACCATAGAAGATATGTAAATATGGGAGATATGCAACGGAAAGATGAAGTTAAAATAGTAGTTAGGGAGTGGCAACTCTACTAATTACTTTTAACGGTAAAGTAGGTGATAAATATGTTATTTGAATTACTTAAAGAATTATATATGTACGAAGATGATATAAATGCTATAGAAATTATTGCAGATATATTTCAAAAATGGTGCATAGCAAATAAATATTTTGAATTTAAGTATGAAATATTAGATTATAGAAAAAAATTCTGTACAAATGATGTTATTATTATACATAATATGTGGAAAGAAAGTGGAGAAAACTATACAATAGACAATGGACATGGTTTTATTCATGACCTTGAATATATTTTAGATGATTATTGTAGAACAACTGAAGATTATAATTATTGTTACGATTTTTGGATTCATAAAATAAACGGTATATTGAATGATTAAAGGAGTTGATATTAAATGTTTTGTTTATTAACAAATGAAAATGACGAACTATATCAAAATATAGGTTTAGTAATTAATAAATTCAATTCAATTGAATTAAAAAACGGAGAAGTGTGGATAAATGGTATAATCCATTTCCCAGCAAATAAAATTATGGAAATAAAAATTAAAGAAGGAGATGATTAGAATGGGTTTAGATATGTATTTATATGGAGTAAAAGCAGATTACAATGTACACAGTTACAATATTGGAAGTGTAAAAACTTTAATTGAAGTTGGATATTGGAGAAAAGCAAATCAAATACATAAATGGTTTGTAGATAATATCCAAGGTGGAGAAGATAATTGTGCAATGTATTGTTTAGATAAAAATGATTTAGAAAAACTTCAATCAATTTGTGAAGAAGTTTTAAAGAATCCAAAAAAAGCACATGAACTTCTACCAACAGAAGAAGGTTTTTTCTTTGGTAGTCAAGAATACGATGAATTTTATTTCTACGATATTGAAGAAACAATTAAAATCTGTAAATGGTGCTTAGAAAGAGACTTTGATTGGTTTTATTACAACAGTAGTTGGTAGTTAATCTACCAATTACTAAAACGGTTAAATGCAATTAATAGGAGTTGATATTTATGACTTGTCAAAAATGTTATGAAGATGGAGAATGTGAATATCCAACAACCTTTGGGTGTTACTACAGAGATTATGATTGTGAACATGGATGTGATGAATGCCATGAAACCGACGAATGCAAATACGAATCAGGAGAACTCGGAGCCCTTGTATATACATTCAACTGTCTTGTAGAAGAGGGTAAATGTACATATCATCCACTAATGGGGAGGCATATAGATGAATATTAATCATAAAATTGTTTTAGAAATCGCAGAAAAAACTAAATGTCCAATTATGGAAATGTTCTATACCAAAGATGACGACAAATGGTATGTTTGCTTTGATGAAGACATTGTTATTAAAGGTGAAAATCAAATAGTTCATCTTGATGATGTTTTAGAAGAAATAAAAAAATACAATAATGTAGAATATATTACAAACGAAGTCTATGAAGGTGACGAGGAAAATAGTTACTTTGAGCAAGTCACCTTCCAATGGAAAGAATAAACGGTAAAGTGGTGATTATATGTATATAGATGGCGATTTAATTAGAGATTTCAACAAAAGATATCCGCATAAATTCATAGATGAAATAGAAGATATAATCGAAGATTGCGGATTTTGGTATCCATCAATAACCTCCGTTCAAGCTGAATGGGAAGATTTTGATGCAACATTGGAAGAAATATGTTCAGTATATTATTTTATTATTGAAGAAAATAAAATAAAATTTGTAAGTCCTGAATCATTTTGGGATGATGTAAATGAATATTTAAACGGTTTCATGAATTAAGGAGTTGATATAAATGATAGAAAAAATTCAAACTATTAATGTTAAAGAATTCGGAGAAGAAATTGCACAAGATTGTTTTGATGAACATGGAAAAGATCTTGATATAGATCATATATATAAAGCAATCACAGATGCTTTACACGATGGTATCAAAGCAGATATAGTTTATTTTGCATTTAAATATTTGGACGATAACAATATTCCATATGAGGAATAAACGGTTAAGTGAATTATTTTTTGGAGGTAATAAGAATGGAAGTTTTAAAATATGAAGACTTAAAAAATTTAGTGAGAGAACATAGTGGGAATGATAACCCAAGCATTTTTGTATATAATACAGCTGGAAATAAATATAAAATATTCACTGTATATTTAGATAGAGATAGTGATATTATTTTTGAAGTAGATTAAACGGTTAAATGAATAATTAATGAGGTGTAATTATGAAAACATATAATGATAATTGTAACAAAGAAAGAATAGTAAATGAAATCGTTGAAGAGATTAAAACAACAAAAAATATGACAGTTTTGTGTAAAATCAAAGATATTCTTGATAACGAATTACCAATACACATCAAAAATTATATTGAAAACAATTGGTTTGAAATGTCAGAAGGTTTTAAAAAAGATCTTGAGCATGAAATCAGAAAATTTTGGATGGCAACAGGTCCAGGATGCAAACCTGAAGGATATTTAATAGCTCCAAGTAATACAACATTACCTGAGCATTGGACAGATATTTATATTTCCAATATTGAAGCCGACTTATGGGTTATGGAGCAAGGAACTTCCTTTAATCCTGTAGATATAGCCATTGCATTATTTGATATATATATGGGTAAAATATACTTTTAAACGGAATGATGAATAATTAATTAGGAGTTGATATGTATGACACCATTGGAGGAAAGAAATTTAGTTTGGAATTTAGTGGAATTAGTAATATTAAAGCATGGGTTTAAAATTGATTCAGAGTTTTTAGACCCAACAGCTGAAGATGAAATTGTTTTTGGTAACTTCTTTAGTGGACATCCAATGTCTTTCGAAGCAGATCTACCTGAATTCGTAGCAGAAATTAGCAGAAAGTTACCAAGTGATTATATCATTTGTAAAGATTACATTTTAGATACTGGTAGTGCCATTATTGGTATTACCAAAATCTAAATTTAACGGTTTAATGAGGTGTTAATTATGACTTGTTTTTTAGTTAATGAAAAAAATGAATTGTTTGTAGGTTTAGCAATTGAGAAATTTATAAGTGTTGAATTAAAGAATGGAGAAATTATCATCAATAACATCATTCATTTACCAGCAGATAAGATATTAGAAATAAAAATTGATTCTAAGGAGGAAGATGTATGATTAGTATTTACGATGTATTGGGTCCTAACTGGGCTCAGTACAAATTATATGATGATAATACATTATCTACTGGAGGTTTATCAAGAGAAGAAGAAACTCTCGGTGAATTTCTTGCAGATACTGATATCAACCAATACGATTCAGTAAATGAATTACAAGCAGAGCTTAAAAGATGTGGACTGCAAGAAATTTATGAAATTGATAAATATATAAATGAACAAGTATTTCAAAAAATTTGGGATATTGAAGAAGAATTTGGTGTGGATATAAATTTTAATTGGGACTATCATTATTAAAACGGTTAAATGAAGAGGTGTAATTATGAATAAAAATGAATTAAGAGAAATATTAATTGACTATTGTAAAAACTATGGAGTGGAATCTCACGAAGATGATTTTAAAATCTTATGTAATTTTATTATCATCAATAATATGATTACCTTCCATAACATTCACAGCATCAGATTAGTAGAAAGTGCTTGTAATGATGACATTGTTGTTTGGTTTAATGAACATCATATGATGTTATCCGATATAAATAAAATTAATATCCATAAAGTTAGGAGTTACTTATAATTCCTAACTCTATTAAACGGTAAAGTGGTGATTTAAATGATGTTTGATAAATATTGTATTGAAAAAATACTCAATGGAGAAAAGACAGTTACAAGAAGAATTCCAAGAGGAAGAAGACCAGCAGTTCCTGGAAAAATCCATAAGTTGAAAGCGGATAGAACATCAAAAACTTATGGAGTGATTTTGATCACAGAATGTGATTTGGATTTAGTAAAAAATATTGATGATGATGAAGCTAAAAAAGAAGGCTTCTCATCAAGAAAAGAATATATTGATTACTTTATGGATATAAATGATATTGATATACTTTCTGATTATGATTTATTATGGAGAGTTGAATTTGAGTTATTATAACGGTTAAGTGGTGATTAAAATGGTATTAGTTAAATGTGAAGTAGAAAGCTTTCTAAAGAAAAACGGTAATGATGGAGATATTGTTTATCTTCTAAATCATGAAGATGACCAATATTACACAATCAATAATGTAAGAATAGATACAGAAGGAGATATTGTATTCGATATATCTCTTTCTTCTGTTTAATTTTTAGGAGTTAATATAATGAGAATAGAAATGAAATATGGTTGCTATGCATTCTATGATGCAATTGCAGTTCATAATATTTATAGTATTGATATTGATGAAGAAAACAAATCCATTGAATTTAATGATATCACTGGTTTTGTGTTGGCTAATATCAGCGACTACACAGAAGCTGAAGAAATTGGTTTTGTTGAATATGATGTTTATGACAATTTAAAACCATTTGATGTTTTAATTGTTGAAAACGGTAAAATGATTTATAAAGAATGAGGTGTTATTATGAAGTATATTGAAGTTTGTGTTAAAAGAAAATTTTGTTTAGATGAAATTGTTAGAGATGGAATTTATTTCTTTCATCTGATGGGATTTATTGAAATCTCTGATAGAACAGATTTAAGCTCTGGACCTAAAGAAGCTATTGATGTTTATAATGAAACAGTAATAGAAATCGAACAAATTGGGAAAAAATATGGATTGTTCGATGAGCAACAATGTGCGGAAAACCCTTGGTATGAGTTAGACACATTGTGGCCAAAGATGAATGAATTTTTCAGAAAACATATTATTGTTAGATAAGGTGATATAGATGAGTGATTTAACAATAAATGCTTTAATCAAACAATTAGAAGAATCTACTGATGAAAAATGGATGACACCATTGTTGTTGGACGAAGATACTGGTGATTATTATATAATGAAATATGGTGTGTATAGAGATGAAGATGGGGATATTATCATTCCCATTAAATTATTATAACGGTTAAATGAAAATTAATTAGAAGTTGATATTGTGAAATTTAAAGAAACTTTAGAAAATATAATTTAAATTTACCTATAATCTTAGATAGCCCCAGACACTAAGCTGTCTGGGGCTATTTTTTTTGCAAAGCAAAAATATAGACGACCGATTCACCCCAACCCCTCTCGGTCGTATTTATTCACAACTCCTCGCTTTCAGACTCGTCGCGGTGTGAGGGGAATTTAAGCCAATAGCTTATCGCTTTAAATAATCCTCCCACCCAACTCGCTTAGCGCTCGCGCCCACCCTCTTTTGATGTTTTCTCCCGCTCGTGAACGAAAAAAATTTTTTGAGCCCGATCCGATCAAAAAAAAATTTTCAAAAAAAAATTTTCAAAGACACCCCCACCCAAACCTTTATATACTACAAAGTACTATATTAATATAGGTGATAAATATGTCAGATGAATACACAGTTAGACAAATGAAAATCAAGCAAGAAAACATTGATAAGTTGAACGAAATAAAAAAAGCAAGCGGACGTCAGCAGCAATGGATTGTTAACGCAGCGCTCGAATACTTTTTTGAACACGAATGGGATAGACTGATGCAATAGCTATCCCTCTTTTTTTAATCCTACCGCACCATATCCTATCCTCTTTTTGATGTTTTTCTCGTGGCGCGCCCAAAAAATTTTTTTGAGACTGTTGCGCGTCGCAACAATTTTTCAAATTTTATTTTAAAACATACCCCCTGGGGGTATACCCCTTGTTTTAGGAGTACCTAAACTATCGAATTGACATTTCAAACTCGACGGAGAATGCTCCATTTCAGTATCTAAGCATCGATTTTTCAGACATATAGATGTCCCAAATGGGCACTTTCAGTTTGCAAGGTATACAAAGAATTTAATAGGTATCGTGTTATATTTTCATAGGTAGTGGTATAAACACTACAGATTATTCAACAACAATACCATTTGAAGAGAGTAAAAAAATAATGTTCTGAAGAAAGTGGGCTAAAGAAGGACGGAGAATTTTTTCCTATCGCCCATTTTTGGATACCCCTAGGGGTATACTATTGTATGGATCTCAAAGCTATAGCTGTAGCTTCGCCAATAACTGGGGATATGGATTGCATAAGCATAGTAGCTATTTCTCTTCTTGGGGTTTTTAAATCAAAAGACACATTATCTGGTAAACCCATAATTCTCATACCCTCCCTTATTGTAAACGGTCTGTTTTCCAATGGGTGCAGGCATGGGGCTTTTGATGAGATCATATAGAAACGATCGTCTAATGTCGGGCAAATACGGTTCCATTTCGGGCGAACATACCCAGCTTTTTGACGAACCTCTTTAGTGTCCGCAGCTTTGGAGCCCTGTCTGATCTTTGAAATGGTTTCAAACTGATCTATATTTGGAGGACGATATAAAAAATTCCACGTAACACGATCAAGTCCACGACGCAAATGACGCTGATATACGTTTTGTGGCTGAGATCGATAAGGCACCCACTCCCCAAGCTTCTGCAGATCTCCGATCGCATCGGCTATTGTTCGGAATTTGCTATATTTTTGAGTAGCTATGCGCCTAAAAAGTCCAGCTGGAAAGGTCATTTTAAAGTCTTTAGGCGTTGCAATATACAAAGCTACGCCTCGATGCATTGAAATGCCGTAATTTGCCTCATCAATAGCTACGAGATAAGCGTCATAACCAAGATTCTGAAGGGAACTAATAAGAAAATCTTTAGAAAGCTGTCCAAAACCGTCTCTGACATACTCTTCGCCAATATTTAATAGCGAAATCACGTCCAAATTGAAGGTAAATATTGCAAATTTTGGCAATTCTCTCTCCAAAAACTGCAAACACGCTTGAATATCGTCAATTTTGAAGTTGATTTTTCCTCTTTTTCCGATTTTTTCACCAATTTGTGGGTTTAAAATCGCTAAATCGTAACTATTTTCAGTAATATAGCTTGAAATATCTGAAAAATTAGGTAAAAACCATTGTTTGTGAGTTTTATTATAAGAAAATTCGCTATTTTTACGCAAATTTAACACTTCAACGACCTCATTTTGAGAAAAAAACTCCAATCCCATTGAAAAAGTGCCTAAAATGGGATTATATTCAAAAATCTTCATACTTTTCAGCTCCTCTATAGAAAACTTCGAGGAAATCTTCGCCATTATTGAGTATTTCGTACACATCGGCCGCAATAAGCTCTCCAATATCATCAAAATCGTAATCATCATCAATTTCGGACTCAATTACGACCCCAATTTGAAGCTCATATAGGTTTTTTGTCATTTTTTCACCTCTTCATCTACATCAGATTGTAATTTTTCGTATATTTTGAACACTATATCATCAATGGTCAAAAAAACGAGTAAAATAAACGAAAGAATTATAACATTTTGCATAATTATCACATCTCTATGCAATTAAAATGATAGTAAGGTGAGATATAAATTACCATATTATCGGAAACATGTTTTCTGAGTTTTTTTATTTAATTTTTCTACAAGTTTTACTCACCTTACAATTATATCATCTGTGCGAACCAATATATAAAGTTTATGAAACGAAAAGTTTAAATATGAAATCATTGAAAGATATATTTGTACAAAAAGTTGTACTGCTCGGATTTAGAGCTATTTTCATTTTGAAAGTAAGGCGTGCTTTCTACTCGCATATTCTACCGTCGACTTTTCAGGTTGGTCGACACGCCATGTACATTGTATCTACGATGTATATAACTCCAAAGAATCCTTTAGTTCGGGATTGGACCCCAGCTTGATGTCTGTGCTGGGGTCACCATTCTCTTTTTTCTTTAGATTTTCGATAAAACTTGCTATTTTTTAAAAATAAGAGATTTTAGGCGTTTTTTAGTCAAAATAAGCACGGAAAATCCTTTTTCGCGTCCTTAAATGGAGAATAATCGTTATTTTACGTGTTAAAGGATTGTAATGGCTTTTTTAATTAGTGTAATCTTTTGGGTTACACAGAAAAATTATATAAAAAATTTACTGTATGCAAAAATCTATCCCTAACTTTATTTTATTTTTTCTTTAACAGATATTATTTTGAATAACCTAAAAATCACCTAAAAATGCACAAAATTTGTCTTATACTCAATCTTTATATATTGATTAAAAAATCACACGTTTTGTTGTCTTAATTGTCGTGATGTCTTCTAAAAATCTTTATATATAGAGTACAAAAATGTACATTTTAAGATTCTGTCTTAAGACAGAGGCATTTTGTCTCCTTGAAAAAGAGACAGTAACGAAGCACTCTCCGTGCATTATAGCCAAAATGGAGGATGGAGAGTGCTTATTCAAATTTTGTCTCCTCTGTCTCCACAAAAATTGAGTCAGTGAAAAAAAATAAAAATATAGAAAAAAATATATACATAATATTATAAAATACTACTAAATAATATTATATACTATATAATAATACAAAATACCCAAGTTGGAAAAAAAATCGGTTTTTTTTTAAATCAAGGAGACAGTGAGGCGAAACATTAAGACAAAAAAAAATAAAGAGCACACATAAGCCTAAATAACGTATAAATAACGTATATTCTATTATATTATATTATATTATATTATATTATATTATATTATTATTATTATTATTATTATTATTATTATTGAATTTTAACGATTATTTTTTTCATCAAAAATGTCTTTTTTTCTGTCTTAAATCTTGTCTTGACTTTGAGACAGGACACGATTTTTGAGACAAAATTCAATTTTTGTCTTTGAAACACCTAATATACAAGACAAAAACCAATACAAAAGTAATATTTATACTATAAAATACTGTGTCTTGCAAACTTTTTACCACCAATGTCTTTCTCTTAAAAAAAAGACAAATTTTAAATATAAAAAGACACAAAAACAAAAATATGAATAGTGAAAATTTAACATTAGACGTTAATCTTATTGATGAAATTCAGTATATATCAAACGCAACTGAATTATCTAAGGAACAAGTTGTCGAACAATTGGTTAAGATTTATGGCAAAGTTTTTATTAATAAAATAACAGGAAAATCTGCAAAAGAAGCATTTTCATTTAGGGTTGACCAAGAAACATATAATAAATTAACCGAAAAAAAAGTTTCCCATGTAATTACCAATATATTGATTGATTTCTTTGATCAAGATAACTACGAAGATTTAATTCCAACTGAAAATCAAGAAAAAATTGCATTAAATTGCAGAAAAACTTTTTATCTACCAAGTTATTTAATCCAAAAACTAATGATTTTGGCTTCAGAAAAAAATATATCAAAATCTACGTTATTAAGATTAATTTTATTAAAATATTTATAAGGGGGTAAAAAATGAATGACTTATTCGCTTCAGCCCCACAAGTAAAATGCTTTGAGGAGATTGAGGATTTTGAAGAGTCAATTCGAAACGGCGATTTTAAAATCGTATTTATGTATGATGAAAATTGTCCAGAAAAGCCACCAGAAGGCGATGGAGATAATCGAAAAAGACCGATTGGCGGCCCAAAAGGATATCAAGATCTTCAGGCAGTTTACAAAAATGATTTTAATATGCGCAGAAACATTGGAATCTGCCCAATTCGAAAGGAAAATGACAGATTTCTTTGTGTTATAGATATAGATGGAGAAACAACTCACGCAAATAGTGTTAAAGATAAACAACAATTGAAATTAGGAACACGTTTGTTTCTATTTGAAATCTTAAAAAATGGTTTTGAGGCTCGAAATATTTCTCCGATGTATGTATCTACAGCAAATGATGGGTTTCATATATATTTATATATTACACAAGCTGGAGACCAAAAACACCCTATCTCAAACTTAATATATCCACAAAAAAATCTGAAGGCGTTTAGAGAAAGTCAAGCATATCAACAATACCCAGTTTTACAAAATATTGGTTCAAAAACAATGGCTCCATCCGCAATGGAATTTTTCACAAAAGCAGGTGGATATGTAGTAGGTCCAGGTTCTGTAATAGATGGAAAAAAATATAGTGTATTAGATAGCGGAGCCCAACGATTTAAAGATATTTCTACATATATGGACGGAAATATTGAAGAACTGATTACGGAAATACTTGAGGAAGCTGGCTTTTCTATAAATTATGATAACCAAGTTAAACTTATTGAAAGGAAAGCGGAGATTGACAATTCAAAACATGATATCAGTCCTCGAAATGTAGCTGCAATCGGAAAGTTCATCATTGACTCTTGGCCTTTAATCGATGGAGAAAAACAAATGGCTTCAGTTGCCTTAGGTGGATTTTTAAGCTTTATGGGGGTATCAAGACAGTCTATTATTGATATCGGAAATTATGTGATAGACAATAAACCTAATTCAAACTTCTTCAAGATGTCTGATGATGCAGAAAGGACACAAGGTTTCATTCCAAGTCTTTTGCATGACGCAGATTCAAACGAAGATAAGAAAAAACAAGGATTAAACTCATTAAAGGAAAGATTTGAAGGAAAGATTGACGTTCTAAAAATGTCAAGGATTCTTTGGATTAACTGTAACCCTAAAACACATAAGTTTTATCCAAATCAACGATATTCTGTAACATATCCTGAAATCGTACTTGATTTTCACAACAAACAAATTCGATTGAATAATATTAAAGAGGGAAAAGAAGGTACTATCTGTCAATCAAATGTAATTATTCATCATATACTAGATGAATTTTCCTATATTGACGATATATCAACACCAACATCTCTTGATGACTCATTAAAGCCGATTCAATTTTATTTAAAAAACAACAATGGTCTTGAAAGAAAATATATTTTTCAAGACAGAAACAATTGGTTTGACAACTATTACACAATGTATGGGGCTTATACAAGCAAAAACAGTAAAATCCCAGGGTATATTTTAATGGAGTATGAAGATCTTGGACTTGTTGATACAATTGAAAGTTCAAGCAGACCAGGAATATATCTATCAAAGGATCAAACCCATTTTAGAAAATTTATCGATAGTGAAGAGGGTATTATAGAATTAAATGATGATGCTCCTAATCGTGATGAGCTTACGGACGCTTTGATTTTATTAAAACAAATTAGAGATGCATTTCCGTGGCAAGGCGATAAATTCGCAGCTGTCATAAAAATTTCATTAATAACCCCTTATGGTTTCAGCTACAAAAAATTCCGAAGATGGATTCCAGGCATCTTATTAATTGGAGAGTCTGGAACTCTTAAAAGTACAATGGGAGAGCTGATATGCCATTTGCACACTCCACTAAATGTTAATAGAACACATTACATTATGAATGGAAGTGAATTTAGTAGCGAGTATCGTATGGGTAGAGATATGAGCCGACATTCATATCCAATTGTAGTTAACGAATGTATTAATGTTTTCAAGCAACCAGGAAATCTTGAATTTATCAAAGATGCTATAATGGAAGAGTTTGGAAGAAACCCAGGGCAAGGACCAAATGGGGAAGAAGGACAAGTATATTATACTCGATGTGTTCCATTATTCACATTGAATGATTATGTTGAAGGAATGGATGAAAGAGAATTTGTGAGGCGTTTCCTTACAATAGATTTGTCTAAAAACGATTTATATACCGAAGAGCAAATTGAAGAAAATTTAGGTTTCTTAAATCAAAATGGTATTGTTAATGGTCGCTTCGATGAATTAAGAGTTATTGGAGATTTTGTATTTTATTATTTAAATCAAAATATGGACATCTTTGCTCAGCCAATTTATTCAACAATGGATTCAGTCATCAAAGGCATGGAAGAATACACAGGATATAATCTTTCATGGCTTAATGTAGATATACACAAGTATATTGATATGAATATTGATGAATCTGCACAAAATGAGCTAGAGTATGCATTAGATGTAATACGAAAGCCGTTTTTGCGTGTTAAATCAAGAACCTTCAATGGTTTGAGCGATGAAAATATTCTTGAAGGCATGATGGGTAAGGAATATAGTTATATTTTGCGAACAAAAACTGGTGTCGCTATAACAAGAGGTTTTGAAGAGGAATACAAAAAGCGAGATGCGAATTTTAATCGCAGTATGAAAGTAGAGGTGTTAGGAGAACTGATTTCTTCGCATTTTGAGGATGCAGGAGACTGTTCATATAAACAAATACGTGTACAGGATTATATTAAAGAGCGTGTATACGGAATACATATTCCGTGGAATGTATTTTTGATAATGGTAGGAGCGTCTCAAAATAAAGATATTGAAGAAGAATTAAAGTAATATTTATATATATAGAATATTATAAATAATATTATGACAAGCTCTAATATGGAACGTCTTCGTCGAGCATATGGTGCAAAAAACGAAGATGTTCTCTTACATCAATCTATTAAAGATTTGCTTCAGGAAATGATCGATGTTTTACAGACTGAGTATAATAAGGTCATTGCAAATCCAAATTGCACAGAATATGATGCATTAGAATATATTTTATTATTTGCAATTGAAGGAAACATCGCAGCAACAAAATTAGGTTCAAATATGGACGAATATTACGCTGCTGTTGATATATATGCAGACTTACTGGGATTGTATGGTGATAAAAATGATAAATAATTATCATACAACAGATGTGAAAAAAAGACATATTAAAGACCTTGAGGCATATCTTAAGTATATTAAATTCATTGAAAAGAAAAGAGATGACTTAAATGAGAAAAATGAGAGAAAAACTAGCGAATAAATTAGTAAGTATTGCACGTTTGTTGTTAGATGATTTAGTTGATCCAAGTTGTAATGAGATAAAATCAGGCTCTAAAACTATGGATGTTGGTTGGTATGATAAAGAAGGTAATAGGTATGATTTAGATGTAAAATTAAGTATTATTAGTGTTATTGACCTTGAAGCTCAAGAAGAACAAGAAAACACTACTCCAACAGATAATACCACTACAACCGATAATACTACCACAACAGATACTACTATAACCGATAATACTACTACAACAGATAATACTAATACAACAGATAATACTAATACTACAGAAGATCAAGCAGAGCCATAAATATGTTAACTTGTGATAATTGTTGGTGGTTCCGAAATCATTCAAATAAAAACAATGATTTTGGAATTTGTCTTCAATATGGTTTTAGTATTTCTTGCAATAATGAAATATGTTGCAATTTTGATAGAGGGAAAAATAATGATGATTGAGTTAGTTACAATCGTAGGATTATTTCTTATAATTTTCTGCGCATTAATTTTTATGTATTTACAAATTAGAGCTTTAGATGAATTTGTTATTGAACTTACAGATTTGATATCAAGAACATTTAAGCAATATTATAAAACTGAAAATATTGAACCACAATTAATCAATAATGGTATTGACCTTGTTTGGAATCCAAACAATGAAGATATTTCTTCAAAAAAGGGTTTTGTTACCGTTTGGTTTGGAGATGCTAATGTGGATACGCCATTGATTGATGCGAAAGATGCAGATATTTTATGCGGCGAGATTATTGGTGTAATAGAAAAACATCTTCAAGATAGAGATTTAGGGGAAACCTAATGAAATACCAATATATAGCTATTCCATTAGTGGTTATTCAAGTAATAATGGTTTATTTAAATTCTTCTATGCGATTATCACTTGATTTTACATTTGCATCTTTAATTATATGGACCATTTTTGGGATAATATTAGGAATGAGTATAGGAATGTATTTTATAGATGATTAAAATGATGAAGTATTTAAGTTTATTTTCAGGTATTGGAGGTTTTGAGTTAGGCATTCAGAATTCCAATATCGAAATGGAGTGTATAGGTTATTCGGAGATTGATAAATATGCTAAATCGATATATAGACGACATTTCCCAAGTCACAGAGATTTGGGAGACGCTACCAAAATTCAACCAGAAGAACTCCCAGACTTCGACCTTCTCGTTGGAGGATTTCCTTGCCAAGCTTTCAGCTATGCAGGAGAAAGAAGGGGGCTTGACGATACAAGAGGAACTTTATTTTTTGAAATCGCAAGGATTTGTAAAGAAAAGAAACCACAATATCTTTTACTTGAAAACGTCCCAGGTTTATTATCTCATGACAAAGGACGAACTTTCTCGACGTTCATTAGGATTCTTACCGAAATGGGGTATGACATTTTATGGGAGGTTCATAATTCTAAAAATCACGGAGTCCCTCAAAACAGAGAACGTCTGTTTATTAAGGGATATCTTAGAAGAGGAAGTGGACGAGAAGTATTACGTTCCAGAGGAGACGGCTCAGAGGATACTGGAGAGCTCAAAGAAGTAACATCTGAGGAAAACGATCGGGCGCCCACAGCACCCTCCCAAAGAGAGATAATCACACTCATACCTGGAAAACAGGCAACAAGAGTGATGTCAATCGATGGTGTATCATGTGCGCTTGGCGCTTTGGGCGGTGGAATGGGAGCCAAAACGGGACTCTATGCAATTCCAAAGCCCAACATAGTAGGCAACTTCAGTCCCAACAGGAAGCACGGCGGGGCGAATGTTTACGCCGATGACGGAATTTCCCCAACCCTAACGGCCACAAACTACAAGCATCCCATCACAATCAGGGACGACAACAGAAAGATAAGGAAGATCGGAAATCATTCGAAGAGCGGACATCACGGAAAGGACGTGTTTGATCCAGACGGACTTTCCCCAACTCTATGCGCAGGAAGTCTATACAAGAACGGAATCAAGATATGCCAGCCAGTTCTTACTCCAGATCGTGTAAACAAGCGTCAAAATGGTCGAAGAATGAAGGAAAATGATGATCCGATGTTTACAATTACGGCACAGGACAGACACGGTGTATATGATGGCTACAGATTCAGAAGATTGACTCCAAAGGAGACGGAAAGGCTTCAGGCATTTCCAGATGATTGGACAAAATATGGAGCCGATGACGAGCTCATTTCAGATACGCAAAGATACAAATGTACGGGAAATGCCGTAACGACAACCGTGATTACCTATATCATAAATGAAATGTTTGGTGATATGAATGACAAGGCTTGAAAACATCTGGAAGGATACGCTTTCAAAAATCATCAATGAGGGTCATCCGCATCATAAGGATGATTCTCCAATCCGTGAATATCTTGGTCTGCATCTGAAAATCCCAAATCCGATGACGGATTTGGCTTTTGTATTTTCAAACCCTTCACGCAAGTTTGTTTCATGGGCAAGAGACGGCGCCTTCGACATCCCCGAATACCCTCTCAAAGGTGACGCCCTTGCCGATTACATAACGAGCGTGGACAATATTGACCTGATATATCTTACTGGAGACAACGACTTCGTATACACTTACCCAGAGCGTCTCAAAGCGATGCATACGGTGAATGAGGTGGGCGATACGGTAACTATGAATCAGATTGATGTCATAGTGGAAAGACTTCTGCAGAACAGGGGATCCAACAGGGCCGTGGCCACCCTATACAACTGCGGTCTCGACGGATACAGGGTCGACATACCCTGCCTCAACTGGCTTCAGTTTACCATCAGGGGCGACGAATTGATACTTCATGTGATGTTCAGATCAAATGATTTTTACGGTGCGTGGCCTTCTAATATGTATTTTTTAACATATGTCGGATTGAAGGTTCAGGAAGCGATAAACAAAAAATATCCAAGTGTTCAGTTTTCATATATTGATTATCATGTGTCATCTGCACACATATATGAAACCGATATGGATATGGCAAAAAAGATAATTGAGGGATAATATGGCAAATATATATGAGGAAATGGTGAATGCAAAATTTCACTATCAGCAAAAGTATTTGGAATTGACACAAAGTGTACAGAATTTTTTTTCAGAATACATTGAAGATATGGAGAATGCTCGCATCTTCATTAACGAGTATGATTTTGTTATCGTTAGATCTTCGGAAAAAATGGAGAATGAAACCATTGAGAAGTTTTGTGATGAATATGGCTGTTCATTGATGTGGAATAAATCCGAAACGATGAACGATGTAAGCAATGCAGAACCTTGTACGGTCGCCATATATGAGTATGCTTTTCTGCTGAGGCGTAAAGATGACGAAAAGTAATTTTGTTAACATCAATGTCGGTCAGCTTAAGCAGCTGATTGAGGATGTTGATGATGACAAGGAAATTCGTGTATGGTGTGAAATGAAAAACAAGGACAATACAACTTATTTATCTGGTCGTCGCCTTACTGGAATTACTGACGAAGATGATTACTGTTGTTTATGTGCATTATTATATCAAACGGAGGACGAAAATGATTTATCTTAATTTTGAAGAGCCGTTTTTACATATCCATGAAGATCGGGCTGATGAATATTCTATCAAGAGAATTGTTGAGATATGTAGCAATTTAAATGAATTGTCATATGATATTCGACTGATTGATTGGGAAATCGAAGGGTATTCTGAATCAGATCGGGTAATTAAACGTATAACAAAGAAATCTCCAGATATGGAAAAGGTTTTTGATGAAATGCGTAAAAGCGATACCGATTATAAAACCATTGAGATGGACGTTCTTTTCATGGTGATGAAATGACATTGAACGTTTTGGTTGTTGGGGATTTTTGCGTGGGCAAGGATACTGTAGCTGACAATATTTTAGATATAATGAGCAATAGATTTCACTATGAAACGAATAAGATTATCTCATATACCACGCGTGAACCTCGTTATGAGGGAGAGGATACGCATATATTTTGCTCAAAAGAAGAATTTTTAAATTTCGATGATATTGTTGCTGAAACAAAAATTGCCGATCAATATTATGGGGCAAGAGCTTCGCAATTCAAAAAGGACTGTATTAATGTTTATGTTGTAGATGAAAAAGGGGTTCACGACGTGATCAATGCACGCTTAAACGATCCAATTTTTGTTATTGAGGTTTTTAGACCTAATTGGTTACGTGATTGCCCTGAATCACGAATAAAAAGAGATCGCGAATATGGAAGTTATTCATTCTATATTGATTATCGTATTGTGAATGATGGTGATTTGAATAAATTGCGAACAATCTGTCAGGATTGCTCTCATGCGATATTAGACTTCTTATATTCAGATTAAATTAGAAAAATCGTTTATATGTAAATATGCTTCTATTGGTAATTAGGTGATAAAATGACAGAAGAAAATTTATGGGAAGTTCATTTTACAAAAACGATAGAAGCTGACAGTTTCTTTGATGCCGTTGATAAGGTAAAAGAAATAGAACAGGATCTTGAGAGTGTGATTTCTGTATGTCCGTATATCGAAGACGATTATATCGAATAGATGAGATTCAGCGATTATCGTTTATGCATACCTATGAGGAAGAATTGGAATTATTTGATATTGTTGTATTAGATCATTCATCTATTAAATTAGATGATTTAAAAGATAATTTAATTCCATTCGGTTGCGTATTGATTTTAAAATTAATTGATCGAGTTCAGAATAAATTTATCTCTGAAGATGAATTTAATGACGCATATGATAGAATTGTTACGTATATTCATCATGTAGACCTCATGGGATATTCAAAGACTTTTGGTAAACTAACACAAGAAATTGTAATTGATGTTTTGCATGAAAAACCCTTTGTGGTTTATGCAAAATAATTTTTTTTATCAAAATCGAAATCTTTATATATTGGTTGTTATAAATTAATAATTATAAACTTAAATAAGGTGTAAAAATGAAAAATTATATTGAAGAAATTAAAAAAATCGGTTCACAATGTAAAAGCGACCAAAGATATGGTATTTTTCGATTAGGCGTTTGCGCTCAAAAGACCAATATCTTAGGATTTATGTGGAATTATAAATATTTTAACAAAGAAGATGGAAAAATTAAAACTATTTCCTGTGTTGATTTAACTGGATTAAGGAAAAAAGTGGAGGATAAAGGACTCGAGTGGATTATCACAGATGTTGAGCAAGCTCAAAAAATTTATGATATTAATCGTGAAGCTCAATCCGTGAGACAAGATATTCAAAAAAAGCGTACTCATACAAGATACAGACAAACAAAAAGTGGAGTTAGATACGTTGGTAAAACAACAAATCATAATAAGGAATATTGGACATATCAAAATTACACAAAAGACAGTCAGCAGAAGAAAATTCATATTAGTTCAAGAACATTACTGGGATTAAAGAAGAAAGTTCTTGATCGTGGCGGCAAATGGGAGATTATTAATCATGAAAGATACGAAGAGGCTTTAAAAGAGGTATTGTTATGAACATAAATGAATTTGCTGATTTTATTAGACAAATAGATATTGAAAATGTAACAATTGAGGAAATTTTTGAATATGATGACGATCCAACACATTTAATGGTATTTGAAATCAAAACTCCATTTAATTTGACATTAGAAACCATTCATGGTTTTATATGTTTTGATTGTGACGGTATACAATTAGATGTTGATCACGGAATTGCATATTTTTTTCAAAATGGTGTTGATTATTTTATGCAAAACTTACGTAACATTCATAGGGTTGTTCGTATTAGTGAAAAATAGGAAAATTTTTTTTAAGGAGGAGTTAGATGTTAAAGAGATCAGATTCAGATAATAAGAAAACTAAAGAAGAACTTTTAATTGAAGCAAAAGGACAAGATAAGGTTTTGTTGCATGAGGAGTTATGTGAGAGGTGTTATAAATAATGTCCTGTGAAGATTGTGCATATTATTATTTAGGGGGATGTCAAATTTTTGATGAAGTTGTTCCAAATTGTCATTATTGTTGTTTTTGGGTGTGGCGCGATGAATAAATATTTAACAAGTATAAAATATAAATTGCATCAGTTATTGGATTGTATTGATTTATTTCATGAATATAATTCTGTTGAAAAATTTTGTGAAAATTATGATTTTGCTGTTTCTATTCGAAAATTATCAAGAATAGAGGAACAAGTATTGATGAATGAAATTTCTGATATTATTGGAACAAAAATTTTGTATCCTAAAAAAAGAGGTATATTTAGTCCTTTTTTATTACGATGTAAATTGGAGAAAAATGAAGATAAATGGGATATTAATTCTCATGAATTACATCTTTATGGTTATCAAAAAGATTGTCAAGAATTTTTTTGTTTAATTAAAATATTTGAAGATGTTAATAAAGAGTATTTAAGATTTTTAGGAGCAAAAACTGCTCTTATATCTCCTGTATGTGGATATGACCATTATTGTGGAAAATTTTTTATTAAAAAATGGTGATAACATGATAAATGAAAATGATGCAATAAAATATATTCCATTTGAAAAAAAGGAGTTTCGACCTGGGCAATGGGACGCTATTTCTCAAATTATGGATGCTATCGAGGAAAGGCAAAAATATGTTATCTTAAATGCATCTGTTGGCTTTGGGAAATCATTGGTTGGTTATGTATTAGCTAAAATTCTTGAAGATCGAGGCGAGGAAACATATTTATATACAAAAACCAAGCAACTTCAAGATCAATACCTACATGATTTCAATGATGTTCGACTCGTTAAAGGAAGAAATAATTTTGAATGCGCTGTCGAGCCATTATTTGATGCATCAAATGGAATGTGCCAATCCAATGCAAAATTTAAATGTGATTTGAAACCCATATTGAAAGATGGGTGGTTTTACGATGGAACAGAGTTACCTACATCTCCCTTGATTGGAGAAGATGGTAGTATGATATATTATGGGGATCCAGAATTTGATAAAAATATATTATCTGGAATGTGTCCGTATTGGAAAACAAAAATCAATGGTATCATGTCTCCAATTACAATGCTTAATTATAACTATGCTATTGCGGATTCAAGATTTGTTAATCAATTTCCGTATCGCAGATTAGGAGTTTTTGATGAAGGCCATAATATTGAATCCATTGTGATGAGTGAATTTGAGTATTCTTTTTCTCCATCAGCTGTAGAAAGAGAGACTCAATTTAAAATTACTAATCATACTTCGATTGATAAGTGGATTGATGATATAGAAATATTAATTGGTATATATAAAGAGTTGTCTTCAAAGACAAATTCATTGAGAGTTGAAAAAAAATATAAGGATAGGTTATTGGATTTCAAAGCGTTATATGAATTATTATGTGATAATCCACAAAATTGGATTTTTACACAAGAAAAACAACGTGGGCATTTATACAATATATTTAAACCTATTAAGGTAGATATGTATACACATTTGCTTTTTGATTTAACTCAAACTTGCTTGATTATGAGTGGAACAGTATTAAAACCAGATGTTTTTGCACGAGATCTGGGAATTGATGATTATACATATATAGAGATTCCATCAATTATTCCACGTCAGAATAGACCTATCGTTAAATCATATGTAGGATCAATGAGTCGTACAAATATAGATGCAACTATGCCTAATATGATAGAAAAAATTAAAATGCTTGCAGATAAGCATAGTGATGAAAAAGGATTGATTCATACTTTTACATATAATATTGCAAACAGATTTAAAGACGTATTCTTAGATGACGAAAGATTTATTTTTCACAATCAGAATGATAAGGAGCGAAAATTTAAACAGTTTAAACAAGATAACACAAATAAAATTCTTGTTTCACCTGTTGCTTTTGAAGGGATTGATTTTCCTTATGATGATGCTCGTTGGCAATGCATTTGTAAAGATCCGTTTCCTAACATAGGAGATCCTCAAATTAAGGTTAGAGATATGATTGACTATGGTTGGTTATTTAGACAAAGATGTTTAGTTTTAAGCCAAATGTACGGTAGAACAAATAGAGCAGCAGATGATTATTCCATTACATATTTGCTGGACTCCAGACTTGAATCATTGTTGGGTCCCGCAACATTAGTAACTGATTATTTTTTGGAAGCAATTGTAGGTTCTCATTATAACACAAAGATTATTTTAGATGAAAACGCATATGATTTATTAACGAAAGATAACAAACGTAAATCTCATGAGGTTGATAGATTTCAGGAATTGTCTGTTTTAGATGCAATTAAAGATGAGGGGCTGGATACCTTAAATTTATTGAGGAGAGCATATAAAGAAATTCCAGGAGATTCATATGCATTGGTAATTCCTGCGATCAATAGGTTATTAAAGAATGGAGCAATATATTATGATGAGGTGATTAAATGATTAGACGATTTGATGGATTATTTAAAACATATTCAATTAATGAAGGATATGTAACAGTATCAGAAAAAGAGATAGATGATGTTGTTAAACAATTAAATGAATTGCATAATAAATATGTTGATGAGTTTGCTCTTCGTGAAACCTTGCAATTAGAATTGCAGAGAGTCGAAGAAGAAAATAGGGAACTTCAAGAGATAATTAACGATATATTTAATTCTCTATTAAAAACTGATTTTGCAAAAAAGGAATATTGTAATGCTTTGTTGAGAATAATTGGCGAAGAGAATGATGTTGAAAAAACAAAACAAAGAATTAAGGAGTTCATATATGACTGAAAAACCTAATTCAATTTACAAAAATGGTTTGAAATGGAATTTACTGCCAAAAGAAGTGTATGGAAAAGAGATTTATGTTCCTTGCAACCCACCATATCATTATTGGAGTTTTATGATTAAAGGAGTGATGATGAATGACTAAAAAACGATTTATTGAAACATTGTCTACTGGTATTGTAACTGATACTGTAACTGGAAAAGAATATCAATGCGAAATGAGAATTGATGATAAATTGTTAGAATTGTTAAATCAAATATTTGATGAGAATGAGCAATTAAAACAAGAAAATGAAAGATTATGTAATTTTAACTTACATATGTTACTTGATGAGAAAAATAAAGAGATTAAACATTTAAATGAAGAGAATGAGGAGTTAAAAGAAATCATTGAAGACATTAGTGATATGGATAAAGAAACTGATATTGAAATGCAACACATCAATAATATCTACAAAAAATATGGTTTCAAAGGAGTCATTGAATATGCAAAAGACAAGCTTCAAACTTATGGTGCTGTAAGAGAAGTTGATGATGGATTATGGTTGTTTGCTACTGGTGGTTGGAGTGATAATGAACATTGGTTGCATTTATTAAAGGAATGGAGTTTTATTTATGGTAGAGGACATTATCGTGCAATAACAACAGGTGGGGGATATTATTATTCAGAAGAACCATATGCAGGGATTACAATTAGATTAAAGAGGGAAGAAAATGACTGAAAAGCGATTTATTCCTATTTTTGATAGCTTTTATAAAAGAGTATCTGGAGCAAAGGATAATGGAAGGATTATATCTTTTATGGATATGTTTGATTTGTTAAATGAGCTACATGATGAAAATGAGCAGTTAAAACAAGATATTAGAGAGTTACAGAATGATAAATTATTAACTGAATTACAAATGAAATGTGATAAAAAACAAGAGCATATTATTGTTTTGGAAAATAAGATCCGAAGAATGAGAGAATCAATACATAAGTTAGAATGGTTAGCGAATCATAGGAATGCGGATTTACAAAGAGAGAATCAGCAGTTAAAATCTACAAATAAAAAACTTGAAGACAAAATTAAAAAATTAGAAACAGAAAATAAAGCACAATCTGATGCTATCGATGGACTACAAGGATTTATAACACATTTCAATTTAGAAGAATTAGATTTTTGACACTTGGAGGGATTTGAATGACTGAACGATTTACATTAGATAAGGATACTGAATGGTGGCTTGTCCAGGATAATACAATAAAAGTTAATGAATTTGGTTATCGTGAGGATTTAACTGGTGAAGATGAATATCGTGGCTTACATCAAGAATTAACAGAGGAAGAAACTGTTAAACTCTTGAATAAACTGAACGATGAAAATATTCAATTGAAAAATAAATTGAAGTTTCTTAATGAGCTAAACGAACCATATGGTGTTATAATTGGAGAAAATATACGATTAAAACAAGAAAACAAGAAACTCAAAGATAAAATTAAAAAATCAGATTTACATTTTTCAAAAAATTTTATACAAAAGAGTGTATTAACAGAATGGATTTTGTCTAAAATGAGTTATTATGAAGAATTAGTTGATAAAACTGATGGATATAATAATGTATCTGCAAAAGGACATTTAGATATGTTAATTAAATTGAAAAAATTTATTGAGGGGTTTGAATGACTCAAAAACGTTTTAAAGCACTTCTTGATATAAATAATCAGTATACAATTAAAGATAATCAAACACAAAAATGGTATCAGGGATTATCTAAAATAAAATCATTTGAACTTGTTGAAATCTTAAATGAGTTAAATGACGAAAATATATTGCTTAAAGAAGAAGTAGCACATTATAAATTACTGTTAATGTCATTGGAAGAGGAAGCGAAAAGGATTAGTCAAATAAGGTGATTTGTGATGACTGAAAAACGATTTGAACTGAGAGATGTCTTAAATGAGAATATTCAATGTGATGAGATTTCTGATAATGGAGAATGGATAACTTATGGTGAAATTGTTGATTTGTTAAATGCTCTCCACGAAAAAGATGTTAAATTGAAAAATTCATTAAGAGAATTTGAGGTATTTGAATCAAATAGGATAAAAGGTGCAGTTGTTACGAATAATGATTTTAGTATTACTCTTCATAGTAATGATGAAGCATATATGGTTTGTAATATGGTAAATCGATTTATTGGGAGTGTTAAAAATGGGAATAAGGATTGATAATGATTTGGATTTTCAACATTGGTATTATGAAAACTATAATGATGTTACATCAGTTGTTTCCCATGAAATCTATAATGAATATTTGATATATAAAGAACAACAAAAAATACGAATAATTTTAATTATCAGTATATTATTAGAAGTATTTTGTGTAATTGGTCAAATTGTGTTAATTTTATTAAGATTAAAGATGATTTAAAATTGGAGGAGTTAGAATAACTGAAAAACGATTTACACATAAAAAATGGCTTGATGATAGGCAATTGTTTGATGGTGATGAGCCGTTTGCGATTGTTGATGTATATATTCAAGCAGAAGAGATTTGTAACAAGTTGAATGAGTTACATGATGAAAATAAGGAACTCAAAGAACAATTTAATAGGATACGAGTTGAAAATCAAAGATTAAGAGTAAAATTATATGAAAAGGAGTTATCAGAATGACTGAAAAACGATTTGAACTGAAGGTAAATCAACATAACAGATGTGATATTGTTGATTGGGTAGAGTCAAAAGAAAAGAATGCTATTTGCATTTATAATGATTTGGGAGATTATTATTTTTCTTCTGCAAAAGCATTATGTGAACTCTTGAATGAGTTGCATAATAAGAATGGGGAGTTAAAACAAGATAATGACAATTTAATACGTTTATTGGAAAATCAATCAATAATTATTCAAGAATTACATTCAAAATTAATGAATTACCAATTAAAAGAACCAATTGTATTAACAAAAGAAGATTTAGAAGTAATGGGCAAAGCAATAAGTTATTATTCTCATTGAGGTAGGTAAAATGACTGAAAAACGATTTAGAATTAATGAGCATCTTTTAGAAGATTCTGTTGAGAATAAATTTTACACCAAAGATAAAGGTTATATCCATATAGCAAATGTACTATATAAGCAAATGGAAAAAATATTAGAGGAGTTGGAAAAATGAATAAAAAAAATGAACAGTTAAAATTATCCAATCAATTGTTATTTGAAGAAATGAAGGAAAAAATACCAAATCATCCTAAATTACAAAAAGATTTAGAGTATTTGATGAATGAGGGGATATCAAGAGAAGAAGCATTTTTAAGACATCTAATAAGAAAATGGACAAAAAGGAGTTGTCTGAATGATTGAAAATAAACGATTTAATGATTTTAGAGGATATAAAAGATTTGATAATTATTTTGATGATTATATGCAGTTATGGACTGTGTCAGATAATGAAAATGATAATATGTTATATCCTTGCACATCAGAGAACATGGCAAATGAATTTTGTAACTTGCTGAATGGGTTAAACGATGAAAACAAGAAACTTAAAGAGAAAATAGAAAAACTTCAACGATTTGAACATACTGGGGAGCATATACGATTATCTATCAATATTGAAACTGGAAAACTACAAAGGCACATTTATGCTACTGGTCAATGGTTTGGTGATTTTGATAGAGTATTATGTACAAATTGGATTTCAGAAGAGGAATATCAAAGATTTATTGATAGAGTAATTGAAGTGTATAATACTGAATTTAAAAAGGAGTTGCAAAAATGACTAAAAAACGTTTTGTTAATAAAGGTAAAGATATTTTTCAATATGGCGAATGGTGGTGTAGTGCAGGTGGAGAACATTGCGCAGATGTGATTGCTACTGCATTGAATGAAATAATGGATAAAAATGCACAGTTAAAAAAGGAAAATAAAGAATTGGAAAATGAAATTGAAAAATTAGAAAATAGATTGTGGAATTGTCAAAATGTAAGATGATGATTGATATGACCAAAAAACAATTACAAAAAGAATGGGGGACATATTGTGACTTTGAATGAGAATGTTTATGACGATTTAAAGTTATTGCATAGTTTGTTTCTTACTTTAGAGGTTAATGATATAGATGACCAATGTTTTGAATACGAAGCAGAGCAAATACATGAAATAACTGAACGAATACTTACTGTTCTTGAACAACATGATGAAACTATTCATGTTTTTGGAGACTTATCTAATATTTTAATGGAGGTCGATAATAATGAATAAATATTGTGTTCGTGCTGGATACTGGCATGAATATACAGGTATTGGTAGAGATAAAGATGAAAATTTAACAACTAATGAAGTATGTAATGAGCTTAATAATCTTAATGATGAGAATGAGCAGTTAAAACAACGAAATGACAGACAAGCAAAACGATTAGGAGAATTATATGAGTTAATGGCAAAGAAAGACTGGGAATCCTTGACAGAGATTATTGATGATTTCTGTTCTTGCGAAGAACAATTACAACGAGAATCAGGAACATATGGTGATTGGAATGACTGAAAAAAGATTTAAATTAAGTGAACCACATGGAGCATATTTAATAGATATAGAAGATGATGAAAATTATATTGTTGGGCATTGGGATAATGATGATGATAAAATCATTGAGTTATTAAACTTTCAAGACCAAGAAAATAAAAACTTACGAAGATTGTTTGAAGTTGCCGATAGATTAATTATGGCTCATTGTAATGATGATGTTAAAGAATCTTGGGTAAATTTTCAAAATACAAAATATGGAGAGTATGAATAATGGATAGAAGATGTAAATATTGTAAATCAATGAATATAACTATTGTTCCACCATCAACAGAACAATACTGTACAAAGAAAGGAAAATATGTGAAGTTGAATGATTGTTGTGTGGATTTCTTTTATGATAAAACTGCATTACAAAGATACAAAGATACAAAGATTATGGGGATATAGAATGACTGGAAAATTTGATGATGTAGGTATTCCAATTATAATTTGGAATAAAGGAAAAAAAGAATGGGAAACTATTTATATGCCTAAAATGACTGAAAAACGATTTAAATATATAATCTTTGATGGTTTCGAGGATAATGGGAAAGAGATGAGTCCACAAGAAGTTGAAGAAACATTAAACAAGTTTCAAGAGTTATCTATGGAAGATTATAAAAAGATTAAACGATTAGAAAAAGAAAACAAGGAACTCAAAGAAGAGAATGAGCAGTTAAAAATTAAATTGGAAAATGTGGAAGATGCGAGGAAATCTTATAAAGAAGATTGGAAAGCATGTACTGCTTATTGTGATGAGTATAAAAATGAAATCCATGATTTAAAGGATAATATTAATGGATTGTTGGAAAAGAATGAGCAGTTAAAACAAGAAATCAATATGCTTAAAACTACTATTGGGAGAAATGAGGAATATATAGATAGATTAACTCATAAAGGTGAATGGAGATGACTGAACTACTAATGTTTTTATTAACAGTAATTATTAGTATTCTTGGGACTGTTGTAGGCACAATTTTACTTTTATTTATTTGTGCATATTTGTTAAGTAAAATGAAAGGTGATGTGGAATGACTGAAAATGTAATTATAGAAAATGATTTGACATACCTAATAATTAAAGCATTAGGTTGGGATTATAATTTATGGACTGTAATACTATCTGATTTAATCTTTGTGGGATTAATTGTACTTGTACTTTTTGTTTATGTTTTATTAAAAGTATTCATATTTGATAGGTGATGTGAAATGAATTGTTGGAATACTTATTATTTTATAGATGAATTTAATCAAATTTGCAAACAAAAAAATGGTGTTCAAAAAGAATTTAGTGAAATATTGGAATTACAAAATTTGATTGAGGATATTAATGAAATTATTGATGAGAATGAGCAGTTAAAAGATGCTCTCAATCAAAGAACAGACCAATGTGATAAATATTATAAAGAAAATGAGCAGTTAAAACAATCTTATAAGGAATTTGAAGATGAATGTCAATCTACTTTTAGTGCAATGAGTAGAAAGCAAGATGATTTGTATCGTAAAAATTTTAAGTTAAACGAAGAGAATGAGCAGTTAAAACAAAAAATAGGGGACTTATTATATCAAATAGGTGAAGCGGGTAAAAATAATAAAACTTGCCGAGAATGTGAATGTTTCATTCCTGAACATAATATATGTTATATGTGGGATATGGAAGTTGAAGCAGATGATGTGGTAGTGGCTTGTGACCAAAGAAAAGTAAGAAAACAAATAGGGTGATGAGTGATGACTGAAAAACGATTTACAAGTGATTATAATGGAGATGAGCATTTATTTACTCATTTTTTAGAAAATGGAAAACCTATGACAAAAGAAGAAGTGTTAAATCGATTGAATGATTTAAACGACAAAAATAAAGTACTGAAGGATCGAAGATATGAAGACATCAATGACTTATCAGTAATCATAATGAAATACAAAGCATTAGAGGAAGAAAACAAGGAACTCAAAAAGAAAGTAGATGATAAGGAAATTGCAGTTGAGGTGGAAATTTGTAAAGCAATAGAAAAAATATTTGCTTTGATTAACAAGAAAATCAGAGAATATTCAAGTCTTGAACAAAGAGAGCGAACATCAAACGATACAATAGAAATCTTGAGTGAACTGAAAAAGGAGTTAAAACAATGAACAAAAAAATAATAATATGTTGTTTAATAATTGGATTGCTTTTATTAAGCCCTGTATCTGCAAAAATAATTACATCAAAAGTAGATGATAAAAGAATTATGCATACTTATGGACCATCATTTACGGTACATACGGTTGATTTTGGGGATATAAGAGTATATCATAATGTTTATAATCAAATAATGATTAATGATACCATTAGTTTTAGTGATCAATGTGATGAGACTTATCATTATTATACTGTTTATCGAATAAATGGGGTGTTACAAAAATGACCAAAAGATATTTCAAACGAATGTGGGAAGAGGAATATTATATTTTTGATTCTGAGATTGTTTCTGAAGAAAAATTTGATGATGAGGTGCAGTATGAAGATTATCAAGCGTTTGCGGATAGTATGAGTGGAGATGAAGTTGTTAATCGTTTAAATGAATTAGAAAACGAAAATAAAAAATTAACACTTGAAAATAAGATATTATATTCAGAAATTGAAGATATTAGAGATAGATGTTTTGTTTTTTTAAAATGTAGGGAGCTTGACGGGAGATATACAAATGAATAAGAAAATGTCTGATATAGAAAAATCAAAGCTTATCTTAGAAAAATCAGCTCAAGAATTTTCTAAACTTTCAAAGCAAGTTAGAGAAATGAATAATCAAATGTATAATTTAGAAGCTGTATTTAAAGCAACAAATGAAATGATGAAACGATATTTAAATGAAGAAAAAAACCAGGGAAATGTTCATAAAGATTGTGAATGGTATAATGAGGAAAAAGATTATTGTAGCAATTATATGATGGGAGTATATACAGGTTTAGCTTTTGAAGTAAGTCGACATAATAAATGTATCAAGGAGTTAATAAAGGATGACAAAAAATAAACAATACTCATGTGTAATTCCTGAAATAAATATAATTAATGAATGCTTAAAATTTTTTATCGATAATAATATTGAACAAGAATGCGTAGAATATGAAATAGATTCGTTGCGTGAAATTTATGAAAGAATATTAACTGTAATGGAGCCATATTATGAAGAATACAGAGAAATTGAGATTTCAGATATTTGATTGTGATGAAGTAGAAGATACATTGAATATATATAAATGTTCAATTTGGTGTCAAGATGATGAGGAAGCGGAAGTTTGTTGTAAATGGTTAAATGATCTTCAAGAAGAAATTAACCAATTAAAACAGCAATTAAAAGAAGCAGATGATTTAATTTCACAAAATTGTAATCATCAGCATCGAAAAAAATGGCAAAAGATACGAGATTGTTATGAATGTTATGAAAATGAAGATTAAGTAATCTTTATATATTATTCTTTACATAATATTATTGAGGTGTCAATGTGATAGAAAATATTGAATTATATAAAGATGATAAAATTAAATTAAAACATTTATCTATTGATAAAAATACACCATTGAATGAATGGATGGTTAAAGGAGCTCTTTTTGTCTTAAATTTAGATCCAGAGATAGAAATAACACCAATTGATGAGTATACTACATATACAATGGATATTCCAAATGATTTAAAACAGGAAATTAGATCATATACGGAAAAAAAAGAAATAAAAATTAGAGATTTCTGGGTAAAAGTTTCACATATTATTTTAGAAAAAGAAGGTGATTTTGATGCTTAATGCTGCTTTTAATGCTATTAAAGAATTTAATTCATTTTTAAGTAATAAGATTATTGAAATTTCTGTAAAAAGATCTCAGATTGTTTTAACTTTTGAAGATGAATTAATGATAACATTTTCTGATTTATTAAAGTTAAATCAAATAGATGATGTGCTTAATATTACTGATGTTACTTGTTTCGAAAATAGAATATATGTATCATATAAAAAACTTAGCGAAGAGTTAATGTTACAGGACGGACGTCATAAAGATTTTGTAGCGATATATAATATTATTGTGTTTTTACGTGAAAATTTATGCACCTGCCCAGCATTAGAATATGTTTTAGCTGAGCCATATATTAAAATATTTTTAGACTTGCCTAATGTACAATTATCTGATGTAAATAAAGTTTCATCTGAACTAAAACAAGATCCATTTTTAGAACTTACGGCGGATAGGCCATATTTACTATATATTAATGAGGAGTATCAAGAAGATGTCTGATTGGGATATTTTAAATCTTGATGAGAATGAAGAATGGGCTCATTTTCAAATTTTAGATCGATTACATAGCGAAGGAATTAGCTGCTATTATGCGGATATATTTTTTGGGGATAATTTAGCTTTCCTTATTGGATGTAAAGATCAAACATATGACATAGCAAACGCTTTAAATATCCCAGAAGATGTTATTTACAATGATTTTGAGCATTGTTTTGTTATCTTAAATCTTTATCAGCTTAAGGCGATTCGAAGTGGATATGCAAAAAACATTGAAGAGTATGAAAACACAAACGGTTTTGAGGTATAATATGGAATTTGTTAATCATTTTAAGAATGTTAAAAAAACTGATAAAAATCTTTATGGAGATCTTGAATTAGCATATGCCGAATATGAATATATTAGACAGGTTTTAAAATCTAAAATTTCTAATATTTTATTAAAAGAAGTTAGTGATTCATCACAATTTTTTATTGATATAACTGATGCCTGTATTGAAATTACAGTTGAAGGAACTGTGTCATTATCAATTATTCGTGAGCTTGATCGATTATTAGGCGTTGATGGGGTAATCAAATCAGTTGGGAAGAAAAAATCTTCAAAAGTTAGATTAATTTTTGAAAAAGTGATAGATATTCAATATGATGAAAATTTATCAATTATTGAATAATTTTTTTAAAAAAACCAAAATCTTTATATATTGGTTATATAAAATATTAGTATGGTGATAAATATGGTAAGTATTTTTGAGTTACTGTTACAAGAAAGAGATAAAATTGAAGAATTAAAAAAACTTAGGGAAGATGCTATTAAAGAAAAACTAAAAGAAGAGCAAAATGAAGCAGAATTATGGTTATCAACCCCATTTAAGGAAAAAGGATTAACTAATGATGATCTACGTAGATCATATATAAAACAACAAATGAATTTATTATATCCGTCTTTTTACGAGTCTAAACAAGCACAAATTGCAACTTTAAAAGAAGAAATTGCATGGATTAGGGAGACTATACGTATATTAGAGTCAAACGAGATGGTTGATTTTGACGTCGACAAATACAGACAAAAAAACAATACAAACTAAAGAACAAGCTCACGAGCTTTTGTTTAAATTATCTGAGCGCATAAAAGAAACAATGATTTTTTTAAATGATTTTGATAAAAATTTTTATCAATTATCATTTCATCAACTTCAATCAATGAGACGCACAATTGATCATAATGAAGAATTTTTTGATACATTTTTCAAGAATCAAACAGAGCAGCAAATTATTGAATGGATTAATAAGGAGTCAAAAAAATGGTAGATGAGTTAAGCGTGTTAGCCAGCGAAATTGTACGTGAAATAGAAAGAGAAGATGCTTTTGATCAGAGTAAAAAGAAAGGTGGTTTTATTAAACTAATTAAAGCAAAAGATATCAAAAAGGTGTTTTCATGCAGATAGGAATATGTACAGATTTACATTTGGGTATTCGACAGTATGGTTTAGAAGAGCGAGAAAATGATTTTTACGACCAATATAATAAAGCCATTGATTTGTTTATATCCAATGATGTTGATATTGTAATTTTTGCAGGGGATATTTTTGATAAGCCAAGGCCCTCTCCAAAAGCATTGAGAATTTTTTCAAATGGATTGGATAGGTTAATTTCCAACAAAATTGAGGTATTGAATATTGTTGGAAATCACGCAATGGTTCAATCTCCTGAATTTGTTACTGCGGACGAATTTTTAGAAACCTTAACTGGTTTTCAAGATCATTATATGACTTTAAATAAAGAAAAATATTATATTTCAGATGATGTTTTTATTGCTGGTCTTCCGTATGCTTTTCAATATCAAATGACCGATTTTATCGATGCTGTGTCTTTTTTAAATGCAATGTGTGATACATCTAAAACAAATATTTTAGTTTTACATCAATCATTTAAGGAATTTTGCGGATTTACAGGAGAACCATTATCCATAAATGATATTGATGTCTCTAATTTTGATTTAGTTATATGCGGTCATATTCATGAGAAAAAACTTATTGAGATTTCCAATAAAACTGTTTTTCTACAGCCAGGATCTTTAGAACGATCAAGTGTTGCGGAAGCGAGAGATGAGGAACATCAAGGAAAGGGAATATTCATTCTCAATACTGATTATATGAATATTGAATCTATTTCAGCTGGATTTATTCCTATTCATAGTGATAGAAAGTTTTTAATCATGAATTCATCTATGGATAAAAAAGATGATATATTAATAATTGAAAAAGAAATTCGAGAGTATATTAAACAATGTAGTGTTGCTCCAATTTTGTTTTTAACAGTTCATGATATATCACAATCATTTACTCAATTAATGGATCTTACAAAAGAGTTAAAGCACGATTGTTTAACTGTTCATTTTAATTATTTTGATGAGAATCCAATAGAGTATGACGGTAATGTGTTATCAGATGCATCTGATATTCCAACACCACGTGAAGCTTTAAAAATAGCGGTAAATCCATTGGATGAGAAGGAAGCTAATTTGGCTATGGATTTATATGAATTATTAAAAGATGGTAAAGATGCTACTGAACTTTTAAATGATTTTTATAAAAAAAACATCAAACATGATGTGGAGCCGAAAGAATATTTGAGTGAAGATTTTAATGAATTAATAAATTTTTTTGAAAAAATATAGAAACCTTTATATATTGGTTGATACATAAGTAATGTTGTCGGAGGAGTAAAATGTTAGAAATGTTTTTTGATAATGAAAAAAGTTTTTCAGTTCTAAAATTTTTATTAGAATCTGATAAGGAAAAATTATTACCTTCTGATATTGGTGTAGGGGTTAATATAGCACCACGCCAATTACGTCGAATAATCGACAATTTTGAAATCCTTGATATAGTAAGATACGATTTTCCGTTTATTACTTTGAATCTCGAATCTTCTATACTTCAAGGGATTTGTGTTCTCGATGAGTTTGTAGAGAAGAAATATATGGACAGACCTACAAATGAGGGAAAAAAGGAAAATGGTTGCTTTCAACAAAAATATGAAGAGGGTTTGTCAAAAACAATGTCCCTCAATGATTTTGTTGAATTTTTAAAAGATATGGAAATATAGAGGTGTAAATATGCCACGTGATATGAGTATGAATGCTGGAAATCAGAAAAATGTAAAGTTGAATTTAGATGCTTTAGGTGATGCTGCAAATGATACTGTTAATTTTGGTGGAAACGATAAACCTATTTTAACACAACAAGTGCAAGCAAAAATTGTTGGTACTGACTTTTACAGACGCCAAGAAGTTCTTAATAATCAAAATGACCCAAGTAAAAAATACTTTAAATGTATTTTAGCGGTTGAAACTGAATTTGAGTATAAAGAGGACGGACAAGTTAAAAAAGCACATTGCAGAGATAATTACTCTGGATTAAGGTATATTCCAAAAGTCGATGAGTTAGGACAAATCATCTTAGATGGTAACGGAGAACCAATTCTTGAAAGACTTTGGTTAGGTGAGGGTAGTAAGTTCGGCAGATTATTCCAAGCCGCTCAGCAATATGATTCTACAATCAGAAGTTATTCTGATTTCTTACAATTCATGAGTTCACATGAAGATTGTATTGTTATGACTGAAAAAGTTCGTTTCGGTCAAAACGAATACATCACAGAAGTTATTCAAGAATTTATTTAAAGTGTTTAAAACACTTTAAAATTTCTTTTTTTTATAACAATTTTTTTTCAATATTTTGTAACAAACATTGAAAAATGTTTGGATTTTCTATTTTTTCAGGTAAAATATCAGCAATAAACCCGAAACTTTTTTGATAGGCAAAAATATATTGTTCTAATTGGTTGTAGCTTTCGGGGCGATTATAACTCCGTAATTCAATATAGAAATTTTCTTTGGAGTAAAGCCCAAGCATTTTCTCGATAAGTTCTGAGTTTTCGTCGTATAATATATCCCTGTCGATTTTTGATAAAACAAAGATTCCTGCATCTCTAAGAAGCCAAGATTGTGGAAGAAGTCTATCTCCTGTGTCTTCGTTGTTATAGATGTCTTCCAATATTTCTCTTGTAATGTGACAAAAGACCGCGTCAACTCTTTCGTTGCCATCTACATCAACCTCTTTAAACCCATGAAGTTTTATTTTGTCTTTAAAATATTCTTGATCATTTAATATTACATAATTCATTATACCTCATCCTGATATTCAACTACATTATCGATATAACTTACAAATATATTATTTATATTTGTATTTTGATTAATATTTATAATTTTACTTTTTGTTGTTAGCATAAAGTTAAAATATTGACTGCAAAATTCTTCTGATATATCGACAATATTTTTGAAATCTACGATAAGGATAATATTCTCTAATCCGACATTTTTTAATTGTCCTACGATATTATCAATAATATGTCCACATCGTAATGATGTTCCCCATTGATCTAATGGAAGTAAATAAGCAGGAATGTTCACATCAGGATTTTCAATTGTTAGTCCACTTTCAACAATGAATTTATTTTTTTGTGTTTGATATACGATTGTATCATCTCCTATGCATCTAAAAATAATAAAATTTGTAGAAAAATCAATGGCCATTTGTTTAAACAACTTCATCACCTATAATTATAACATTAATGTTATCATATTCACGTTTTCTTTTAAGGTTTTTAAAGGAAATAGTTACCCCAATGTATTCGTTATCATCGTTTTGTTTAAAATTTAATGAATATGAAGAGTATAATTTTGATGATTCATTTGCTGTTATAATTATTCCTGGTATTGTTGCATATGCAAATAAAAAATCAATATCAATTTTACTTGCTAATGTAAAAGTAACAGATTCAATATGTTGTGATGTTAATGGTTTGATATTTGGTTCATCGGTTGTTGAAATATCTTGATTACTTTCTTCTGTAATACCTCCAATTATACCTGAAATAAACATAGAATTCGATGAATCGAAATCTAATACACTATCAATTGTCAATGTTTTTTGAACAATATTATTGATTGATAAATTTGTTAAACGAGGGATTGGAATATTGTTTTGTGTAAGTTCATTTTTTAATTTTTTTATATCATTATTTTGACTTTGAATAATTTGAAGTAAATTTGGATTGATTTGATGAACGATTAGCTGTAATTGGTCTTTGCTACAATATTTTGTTGGTTGAGAAATTTTTTTAATAATTACAGAATAGCTAGGATCATCATCAATCGCCGTTGACTCCAAGCTTTTTAAAATATTTGGATCTATCATGATAATTCCTCATTTTTTCTTTTGTTTGACTGTTTAAAGAATATTTATTAAAAATTCATTTGAAAAAAAATAAATGAATAATATCTAAACACCTCTTGTATATTACAATACTATTAAATACATGATATTATTCAATTTTTAAGGTGATTGTCATGACAAATGAATTAACAAAAGGAAATATAACAACTATTGCAACGTGGCTTGCAATTTTGCTTACAATTATTTTAACTCAACTTGGAATTGAAATTGATCAAGGAATGCTTGTATCTTTTTGTAGTGGATTAATAACATTGTGTATTGCCATTTACAGTAGTAAACATCCAAATACTTTCGAATTTTTAGGAAATCAAGATGATACAGAAGTTATTGATGAAAAAGATAACGAAGATACCATTGAAGATTTAACTAATAAGTATCAGACAGATGATACTATTGATACTGAAGTTGATACAGATGGCGTCTAAAGCGGAATACATGTGTATTCGAGAGAAACAAATTAATAAGCATGACGCTGATATTGCAGAGTTAAAAACTAGAGCTGAGTATAAAGAGAGACAGATAATAGAATTAGGCGACAATATGCGCGAGATGAATCAAAAATTAGATTATATCCGAGATGGATTGCAGGATTTAAAATTACAATCCATGCAGGATGATTCTGATATTGATAATAGAGTTACAGCCTTGGAGAATACTGTGAAGGTATTAAAATGGGTTAGTGCGACGGCACTATCTGTGTTAGGTGTATTAATTGCTGTGTTAAGTTTTGCAATGATGCATTTACACTAAATTCTTTTTTTTGTAAAAAATAAATCTTTATTTAAAGATAATAGTTACATTTATATATATTGATTATCAAAATAATAATAGGTGATATTATCGATACAATGAATAATATAAATCCTTCAAAGGAGTTTGTAAAGGATTTTGAAAGATTAAGTCGAGATCTTGCTCCTAAGATTGGTCAATATATGGAGGAAGAGAAAATACATAGAAATCCTGCACTTTTCTTTTTTGCAAGTTTAGTAAAAAATGTTTTAGATTCTATTGAGGGCAAACAAGAAAAGGAGAATTTAACCAATGCTGTTACTTTTTATATATTAGATGATATAGGTGATAAAAGTGACAAAATACACTGAGTTAGATAGGAAAAGAAAACAACTTATGATGTTAGAATATCCATATAAAGCTGATCGTCAGCTTTGGGATTCAACTTATGGACAGACTGGTTCTTCAAATAAAGTTTTTAATTCTTTAGATGAAATAGCGGATTTTAAAGAAGAGGCGGCCCAAGATGATATTAGTTTAATGAAGCGTCGTGATTTTGTTGTTGGAGATAAAACAACAGCTCATTCTAAAACAATAAGTATTTTAGATTCTGTTATGAGTAATTTTGGTGATGAAGAATACAGAAATGCACTTGAAATGGCAGACGCGGAATTAGATTTGGAGAAAGCAATTAAGGAATTATATATTGTTCAATATCATAGATTGGCGATGGGTATTGCTTACGAACAGGAAGTTGGTTTAGGTAATAATGCGGAAACAGAAGCTTGCAGACAAGGTTTAGAAAGCATTATTAAAACGGCAAATGATATTATGTATGGCAGAAAGATTGATATTCATGCGGAACATCATCATTCCTTGACTGATGCAATTATGGATATGGATTTTACTGACGCGGATTATATTGATATTGATAAAGATATTGATGATTATGATTATTCAGATTAGGTGATATAATGGAGTCTGTTAGTCCAAATGAAGAATTTTTAGACCCAAATATGAATTATAGAATATTATTGACTGAATTACGAGAACGATTACAAAATCTCCAACATGATATTGAAGCAATCCAAGATCAGGAAGTGAAAGGATTGGCAACTCAGATTTATACAGATTTAAAGATTCAATATTTTAAATTGTTGAGGGACGATTTATATTTACAGGAAAAATTTTCAACTCAACAGATTTATGAAGATATATTGACAACAATAAAAGGTGATATAAATGAGTAATATTGAAATTAAACGATTTCAAGAACTTGAAACAGAGGAAGAGTTTAATACATTTATGCAAATGCAGCATCAAGATGATGCAAATCTAAAAAAAAGATTTGAAGAATATACACATAGACAATTTCAATATTGTTTAATTAATATGGGTATTATGCTTGATATTGTACGAGGCTATTTTTATTTTGAGCGTCAAAAACTCAATGAAACCATTGTGAAGTTAGATAAAGATAAAGTAAAAAAAAGAAGAGTAAATAAAATGCTAAAAGAATTAAATCAAAAAATTAATCTCCGCTATGATTTTGATGATGATGTAGAAATTATTCCATCATTAGCTATATATCAAGAAGAGGGATATTTGATGATTGATAAAAGTTTATTTGCAGATTTATTAATGGAAAAAGCAGATGTGCCATTATAAATATGGCCATTTGTCTTTGGAGTGAGGTGTATAATGAAAAAAGATAATTTTGTAAATTTACATTGTCATACAGAATACTCTATTCAGGATTCTGTTATTACAATTCCAAAACTATATAATCAAGTTAAAGAATATAATCAGTCAGCTGTTGCGGTTACAGATCATGGAAGTTGCGCAGCGTGGGTTGAGTTTGGAAATTATTTTTCTAAAAAAGGAAATATTAAACCAATTTTTGGAAACGAATTTTATTGTATTAATCAAAAAATTGCAACAGAAGATAAGAGACGAAGAGATCATTTGGTGTTATTAGCGTTAAATAATGAAGGACTTACTAATATTCGTCGATTACAAAAATTATCCGTTGCTGATACATATTATAAACCGTTATTGTATTACGATAATGTTTTAGAAAAAAATGATGTACGTGGTATTTTTGCGACAAGTGCTTGTAGTCTTTCTACTATCTCAAAAGCAATTTTAGATAATAATATGCCATTGGCTCAAAAATATGCAGAATATTTTTATGATTTATTTGATGGTAACTTTGCATTAGAATTGCAAATACACCCTGAATATCAAGATCAATATATTATTAATGAAGGAATTGTTGAGTTAAGTGAAAAATTAGATTTTCCGATTGTTGTTACTTGTGATTGTCATTTTACAAATGAAAATGACAAACCATTGAGAAAGATAATTAAAGCAATTGGGTGGAAGAAAATGATTAACGACCCAAATTTACACGATTCTTTAAAATCTAATTGCATTGGGAATTCTGATTTAATACATACTTGGGCACAAGAATGTAATTTTATTCATACAGATGTTTTAAATATAGCGATTAAAAATACAAATTATATTGCAAATATGTGTAATGCGCAATTGGAAGAACCACAACGTAGAATTCCGATTTTTGATAAACATCAAGAATATTTAACACTTTTCAATGGAGTTGAATGGTAATGAAAGATACAACAAAAATTGATTATATAGGAGAATATTACTCAATGGGATTAGCCTCAAATCTTCAAGAAGCGAATGCATTGTTTTTAGGAGATATGTGTGCAGAAGGATTAACAAAGAGAGGTATTATTCCTGGACATCCACGATATAAAGAATACTTCGATAGATTAAAATATGAATTAGATATTATCCAAAGTGGAGGGTTAGCAGATTTCTTTTTAAATACATCTTTTATTGTATTAAAATTAAAAAGCAAGGGAATTCCAGTCGGATTATCTCGTGGTAGCGCAGGAGGTAGTTTAGTTTGTTATTGTTTAAAAATTACAGAAATTGACCCCCTCCAATATGGGTTATTATTTGAGCGTTTTTTAAATCCAACAAGAATAAGTTCAATTAATAGTGCTGATATTGATACAGATGTTAGCAAAAAAAGAAGAAAAGAAGTGTTAAAAATCATTAAGGATGATTTTGGTCATGATAGAACTTATCAAGTAATTAATCAAGTGAGATGGACGAAAAAAGTTGCAATTGATGATTTAGGTCGTGTATCTGGAGTTCCATTTGACTTGAGAAAGAAAATCTCAAAAATGATTGGGGATACCGATGATATTGAAAGTATTCCAGATGTTGTAAATTATTTAGACGCTCACCCTTTCATTAAAGAAAATTATCCAAAATTAACAGGAATGCTAAAGAATTATGGTGTTCATGCAGGAGCAATGGTAATTTTAGATCAGGACGTAGAATATCGTGATTCAATTATTAGAGTCAATGGTGTTGATTGTTTGGATAATAATGGAAAGACTGCGGATTCATTAGGTTTTCTTAAGAATGATACATTAGGATTAAACAGTTTGGATATTATTGCAGATTGTTTAGATTTACTTCCAGGCGTATCATTACCATTACAATATAATGATCCTAAGGTTTTTCAAACAATTTGTCAAACAACATTGGGAATGTTCCAAATTGAATCTCCAGCCGCAACAGAAGTTTGTCAGAAAATGCAACCACAGAATTTTGATGAATTGGCTGCTGTTGTTGCATTATGTAGACCTGGACCAAATGATTCTGGAGATACCGAATTATATATAAAGAGGAAACATGGGGAAATTCCTATTGAATATGATCATCCTTTGCTTGAACCAATTTTAAAAGATACATATGGTTGTATTGTATATCAGGAAGATGCTATGCACATTGTAACTGATTTTGCAGGTATGAGTGCGGTTGATGCTGATTTAATTAGAAAAGGTATTGGTAAAAAATTACAATATATATTTGATGAATATTATCCAAAATTTATTGCATCTTGTACAAGTCGAGGTATTGATTCCGCTATAGCTGAAAAAGTGTGGGCGAAAATGGAAGCATCTGCTTCTTATTCTTTTAATAAAGCTCATTGTGTTGGGTATACTGCTTTAACATATATTTTTGCTTGGTTGAGAACATATTATCCAGTTGAGTTTTTACTTTCTTGTTTAAACAATACAGATAAAGAAGAAAAGAAAGCAAAATTGTATAATGAATTACGTAATCTTGGAAAAGATATTGTTAATCCTCACATCAATCAATCAAAAGATATTACTATGGAAGATGATAATAATATTTATTTATCCTTTAGTTTGGTAAAAGGAATTGGTCCAGCGGCTGTTCCAAAAATTATTGCTAATCAGCCATATAAATCTTTTGAAGATTTTTGCGAAAGAACTAAAGTAAACAAAACAGTAAAAAAGGCTTTAATTGAATGTGGAGCTTTTGATTGTTTTAATACAGATAGATGTGCACTTTATAAAACAATCGAAGAAACAGATGATTGGAATGAACAAGAAACACTCTTTAGAGAATTTCAAAGAATTAAAATTAATCCAAAAGGTAACGTTTTAGATTTATATAATTTATCTGAAATGAATATTAACATTGATTTATCTTCTATTTCAGGATTATTTAAGCATACAGATGATTATTATGACTGTTATATTAAAGGATTAGTTACAGAATATAAAGATAATAAAGATTACGCATATTTAAGTGTAACAGATGGATTTGAAGTTGTTTCTTTATTTGTTGAAAAAGAATTCATTCCAAGATATGTTGAAGCATTTGAAGTGGGAACTCCATTATTATTACACGTAAATGGAAAAGGTACAAAATGGTCATTGCTATCTTTGATTAATTTAGATGATCCAAGTAAATATCAACATGAGTATTGGTTATATAGTGGGGAAGCTATTAAAATTGTGCAATCTTTGCAAAAAAATAATAATGTTCCTTGTGGGGTAGCAACCGATGTAAAATATTTTACAAGTAAAAATGGAAATCCATGTGTGAGATATAATCTCATTATTAATGAAGAAACAGTTCTTGATGGAAAAATTGAGGTTGGATCGGAAGAATATCCCCCACATTTAATGGTTGAGGGTTCATATGTATTTTTCCTGATGGAACATGAAACGTTTTTAAATATTTTGGAGGTTCATTAATGGATACAAGCACAAAGAAATGTATTAATTGGTTTAAAGAATTTTATTCTCATGAATTTCCAGAATTATCACGAGAATTTAAAAACGAAAAAATTGAAGATATAATGTATCATAATGCAAAATATATTACACGTGAAGAGGTCATAGAATTTGATGCTTGTAGTCGATGTGGTCGTTGTTGTCGAGCACAAAGATGCTTAGATTTTGATGAAGAAACAAATTTATGTACAAGACATGATGATCCGATTAGTCAATTTTGCATTGATTATCCGTGGACAGGCGAAGATTTTGGTATAGCTCCACTTCTTCTTAATTGTGATTATATTAGAAAATTTTTTGTACACTTTTTTGATAATTATTTTCAAGATATTATAAATGAGGGAGAGGAAAATGCATCCAGAAGTGATTAAGGCCTATGTTGATAAAAAAGAATTAGATATGAAGAAAAAATCTGTAGCGTTTTTTAAAACAAAAAAAATTGACGTTGAAGAAAAAATGCTTGGTGATTTTGGAGATGTTGCTTGTTTATTAACAAGCAAACAATATCTTAATATTGAACGAAAATCATATGGGGATTTTGTTACTTCATATATTAGTGGTCATTTACAAGATCAGGCACAACGTATGAATAAAGTCTCAAATAATTATTGTGTAATTGTTCATGGTAGTATTAATGACTTGCAACGTATTGCAAGAAAATATCCAGCTGTAAAACATATTAAACAGCAATCTATTGACAAAATGGTTCGTACAATGGAAATGGTATATAAATGCCCCGTCTTTTTTGTAAAAAATGAAGCTCAATATTTTCAGGAAATATTACGATTAGCTGAAACAATTAATAAACATAATGGAGAACAGTTACAGACAAAACAAATAACTACATTGAAAAATAGAAAAGATGTAGATTTTGTTATGTTAGCAAATAAAGTTGGTCAAAAAACAGCTTTATTATTATTAAAAGAATTTAAAACTCCTGAAAAAGTATTTACAGCATCTCGATCAGATTTAAAAAAACTAAATGGTATTGGTGATGCAACAATTGCTGATATAAAAGAAGCTGCAAAAATATTTTATGAGGGGATTTAATGGCTAAAAGGCGTCCAAATTTTAAGCCAAAGGCTCCTATTCCAAAACAAAGATTAATTAAACATTTAGAGGATGGTTTAACTTTACAGGAAATAGGGGATATGTACAACAAAGCTCGATCAACAATTTCAGAAACCTGTGCTTTATATGGAATTGATTTGGACGAAATACAAGGTCGAGAAAAAAAGATAAAACAAAGACAAAAGAAAAAACGAACACAAAATTTCATTAATGTGATGTATGATAAAATTAAGAAGGAATTATAATGGGTGTTACAATTAAAAAAGTATATGAATTATCTGATGATCTCCAGGAAATATTAATTGGAGAACCAGCGGTTCATATTGAATATACAGAAGTGTATCCAAATGAAACAGTAGTAAATGGATTAAAAAGAATGGTATATATATTAAGACCGAAAACAATATATGATATAGAATTAGCACATTTTCCAAAACAAATGAATTTTATTCTTGATTTTAATTTATCTTTAAGTGGTTTAATGTATAATTATAATCCGATAACTCAACATATAATTGTTTATAATTGTACTGAAAATCAAATATATATACATAAGGACGCAATTATAGGTGATATATATGGATGAAGATATTCAATTGTTGCGAGTTTTAAGCGATACGGCAACTAATATTTTTATGTGTAAGAAATCAAATATTGCAAGAATTAATTCAATTGATATTTTAGAAGAAGAAAAAGAAAAATGGATTGTAAATATTATAACTCCATTGGATACAAGTTTGCTATGCTTAAGAACAGATATACATAATATTTTGATAAAAATTCCAATTTTCAATTATTTTCTTTCTCAACAAAATGGTATTAATATTTTTGATTCAGCGCAATTAATTAGTATTCTTGTTGATATTGATAATTTTGATAGTTTTGCAAATTTGTATTCATATGCAGGATTTACTCCTTACTCAAAAAATTATAATAAAAAGTTACATCAATTGTTATTGAAAATTGGATATAAATTAATTCAAAATAATCCACAATATCAATTTATTTATGAAATTCATTTAAATAAGTATAAGGAAAAGAAGCCACGTTATTCTCAACAGCATATTGAAAATATGGCAAAACGAATTGTTATTAAAAAATTTTTAAAAAATTTATATATCAGTTGGAAGGCGGTTAACAAAAGCTTTGAGTGATAATATATGAGAGATGCTATTGTATTAATAATTATAACAATATTATTTTTAATTGGAATAGTATGTATGATAAAATTTTAAAGGTGTAAATATGATAAATGGCTACGATGTTTTAAAAAAAATTTATCCGAATTTTGATGAAGAATTAAGAACCCCAAATGGACTTGATCTTCGATTAGGAAAAGTATATGAGTTATCCGAAGATGCACCAAGTTATGGAATATATAAGGATAAAAAATTTATTCCAGAACATATTGAATTGATGCCAGAAGATCTTCCGCGTAATGGAAAAAAGGGATGGAAGTTACAACCTCAACGACCATATATCCTTGAGGTGGATAGACAAATTAAAATTTCCAATGATAGTATGCAATTATATCATCCACGCTCCAGTCTTTTAAGAAGTGCTACAAATGTATTCACAGCGGTTGGAGATGCAGGATATAATGGTAAATTAGCATTTTTATTTATCAATTTTCATTCAAGACCATTTATAATGGAAAAAGGTGTTCCTTTTGTTCAGTTGATTGATTTTGATGTAAGAGGGGCATCCATTGCGTATGATGGTGATTTTCAGGAAGAAGAAGATGAATCCTGAAAACTTTTCTCACTCAAATTGGATTAAAGAGATTAGTAAGTATATTGGAGAAGAAAATTATGAAAATATTATTAAATTTTCTTTATCATATACTTTGCAATCCTTAAGAGCTAATGAAGATTTTGATCGTTTTAAATGGAGGGATTAAATGATTTTTAACTTAATAGCATTAATTATTTTAATTTTAATTGTGTTAGTTATTTTATATTTTGTAATGCGTTATATGGAAAATGATTAAGATTAAGATATATATTTTTATATCTTTTTCAACTCTTTTTTTTAATGAAAATTTTTATATACTTTTAAAACAAATCTATATACAATTATAATTAATATAGAAGGTATATAGATGACAGATAAAAAACAAGTATTACATTCCGATGGAACAGTAGAGGCATTTAAACCACGATTAATTAAAGAACAACTTTTAAGTGAGACAAATATTTCCGAAGAAGAAGCGGAAAAAATTAAAATTCGAGTTGCAAAAAAAATCAATGGTTTGGATATTGATGAAATTTCTACATCTACCATCAGAGCAGAGGTGTCAGCACAATTAACATCTAGAGGTCTATTTGAAGCTGAAGAAGAAAGCAGAAAATTAGGAATGAGTGTTAAAGAATTTGAAGATTTATTACAAAATGGGTGTAAAGATAATGCAAATATTGGATATTCCCCTGAAATGGTCGCAAAATATGCATATGATAGCATTGCAAAAGAATATGCCTTATTAACTATGCCAGAACATTGCGCTAAAGCTCACATTGATGGATTTATACATCATCACGATTTAGAGTATTTTAACACACGTCCAAACTGTATGAACTACGATATTCGTTTTTTTGCTAAGAATGGACTAAAAGTAGATGGTATTGGTTTGATGGGTAGTGTAGCAAAACCAGCCAAAACACTAGAAGTTCTTTTAAACCATTTGTTACAAGCTTGGATGGCTGGAGCAACCGTATTTAGCGGAGGACAAGGATATGCAAACTTTAATACAATGTTGGCTCCATTTGCGAGAGGAAGAACATATGAAGACATTAAACAGGCAATCCAAGGGTTTATATTTAATTGTAATATGAGTTTGATATGTCGTGGAGGACAAGTTTTATTCACGTCCATAGGTGTCGATTTATCTATTCCAAAGGTTCTTGCCGATAAACCAGCAATAGGTCCACAAGGAATTCCAAATGGAGTTTACGCAGATTATCAAGAAGAAGCTGATTTGTTATTTAAAGCGATTTGTGAAGTTTCAGAAGAAAAAGATGGAAATGGGGCATGGCATCGATTCCCAAACATACTTTTTAATATTAGAGAGGGAGATTTAGATGAATATACAGGGAATTGTAAAATTCTTCATGAAATGGGGGCTAATAATCCAACCATTTATTATTCAAACTGTGTTGACTTGGAACGTAGCACTATGGGATGTAGAAGTTCACTCCCTATGAATTATAGTTTTGATTATGAAAAAGATTGTTTAAATACTGGAAATTTTATGTATAGTACATTGAATTTACCATTAATTGCTCTTGAAAGTCGTAACGATAATGAATTTTTTGATTTATTAAATGAAATGTGTGAAATCATTTATGATACTTTAATTTATCGACGAAAATGTGTTTACGATATTCTTTATAACAAAAAAATGTCTACATTTTTATTGCAAAAGGATAAAGAAACTGGAGAACCCTTATATGATTTGGATAGAACAACAATGACTTTAGGATTTTGTGGGCTTTATGAATGCTTAAATATCTTGGAAGATATATCTGGGGAAGAAATTATTGATTTTATTAATGATAAAAAGCAAGAATTTTATGAACGTGACGGTTTACGATGGTCTGTTATCGCAAGTCCAGCTGAATCTACCGCTCATCGATTTGCAGAAATCATTAAAGCGAAATATCCAAATGCAAATGTACAAGGAACAAAAGGTCATTATTACTTAACGAATTCCTCCCATATTCCTGTGTCATCTGAAGTGGATATTATTGCACACATTGAAAATGCAAACATATATCACCCGAAAACATTGGGGGGGAATATTCTTCATTTATGGCTTAAAGAGGTTTGGAGTGATCCAAAATCTTATTGGAAACTTAATAAAAAAATTTTAGAAGGAGGAACAATTTTTTGGGCGTATTCTAAAGTTTTCACATACTGTAATGAATGTAGTTTTACATTAAATGACAAGATTGATGTATGTCCAATTTGCAAATCAAAAGATTTAATTACATATGATCGGTGTACTGGATATTATTTACCTACCAACGGTTTTAATAACGGAAAGCAACAAGAATTTAAAGATCGATTTAGACATAATATAGGATAATATGACATACAATTATACAGATATTTCTCTTGGGGAATTCCCAGGTGAAATATCATTGATTATATATTCACCATCTTGCGTTTGTCGTTGCCCATGGTGCTTTAACAAGCATTTGTTAAAAAAGAAAATGCTGACGTATAAACAAATGAAAGACGCTATTGATGAACATAGGAAATTTATTACAGCTGTGGTCTTTACAGGGGGAGAACCATTGTTAAATCCAAATTTATCAAAAGCAATAAAATACGCAAAAGATGTGGGGTTAAAAATAAAAATCAACACAAATGGTCTTGTTGCTCAGAAACGTGATTATAATTGGCGTATGCCGTGGATTGATTATCTTAATATCTCATTAAAGGGATTATATAATGATTATCAAAATATCATTGTTGAAGAAATATATGATTCTTTATTTATTGGAGCAAATATAACTGAATATAGTTTTGTGTATTCCCCAACTATTTGGCCAGATCAATTGTTATATAAATTTAAATTATTTTTATCAAAAAAAATTGCAAGTAATTGGCATGAAACAATATGCTGTAACAAATGGACAAGACCAGATATTTTTACTATTTCTCAAATGCAAACTGGAGATTGTTTAAATCCACAATATAATGATTGTAAAGTTCCTAATGAAGATGAGTGTATAAAAGCAGCTAAATTATTTTCTGATATTCCAAGAACAAAACTTATTGTTGAAACAAAAGAATTTGGGAGAAAATATATAAATATAAAAAAATTATAAATAATTCAATGTATTTTGTTTAAGTACGGAGTGATAAAAATGACAATATTAAGAGGTAGTCATACTGAAAAAAATTTACGACAAGCAATGATTGGCGAAGCATTAGCATATATTAAATATCAGATTTATGCTAGTTTAATTGGAAAAACATCAAAAGATTTAGAAGCAAAGATTAATCATATAGCACATAATGAAAAAGAACATTATAAGATATGGGCTAAATTATTATTAGGCGATGATTATTATAATAACAAATCTAATTTGATTGATGCTATTGTTGGGGAAGTTGAAGAATGTGAATCATTATATCCTGACTTTGCTCGAATGGCTCGAGAAGAAGGTTTTGATGAGATTGCAGAAAAATTTGAGATGGTTAGTTCCATTGAATGTAATCACTCTTGGCAATTTGAAGAATTTTTAGATTTATATCAGAATGGTTATCAAGACGGTATTACAAAAAAGGGTTTTATTTGTCTTAATTGTGGTTATATTCATCAGGAAGATGAAGCTCCTGATATTTGTCCAGTTTGTGATCATCCAAAAGAATATTTCAAAAGAAATGATTAGGTGATAAAATGTTATCTGATTTGTTAGCTGGTTTAGGAATAATAGCATTGTTTTTTGTTATTATATTATTAATATGTATACCTATTGTTGTAGGTGTTGTTATTGCGATGGCTGTCGCAGGATACTTAGGAGTATCTGGTTTACTATGGTGGTGTATTGTAATATTTGTTGCACTTGTTATATGGGGCATATTAGGTAAATTGTAAAATGAAAAATTTTTATTTTTAGGGTTAAGCCCTAATTTATCTTTTTTTTAAAAAATAAACTATGTAAATTAGCTATTACATATATATGTAATTATCTTTTTTTGGTGTTTTTGTTAAAAAGTAAAAAATAGAGCTCAATTAAGAACTCTAAACGCTTTTATTGATAATTAGCGACTACTCCGACCTTTCTGATTTTAATGTAATCATTTTCTTTATTATTTTTGTCGTAGTAGAATTTAAATCGCATTTTTGGATGGAACATTGGAATTGTTCTTGCTTGATATAATGAAATTTTACCAATAAATAAACTTACACTAGTTTTTCCGTCGGAACCAGTAACCTCCGTACCATCACTCATAGTTTTTAATTGTGTTGCATAGTCTTCGAATTTTGATGTTGCAACTAAAGCAATTTTATCAAATCTTTCATTCGTTTTTAATTTTTTAAATACTTGAACTAATTTGATATTGCCATCGGCAAGTGTTGGATAATAAATATAGTTATTTGTTGGCAATCTAATTTTATCAATTACTTCTTCTACACCATTATCATTAATTTTAATTAAATGTAATTCAAACATATCTTTAACTATGTAACAATCAGAAGACATTTGGATTGCTATATGGTTATAATTTTTTGTATTTTTTGATATATTATCGAATGTAGCGATTGTTCCTCCAGATTTTAAATCTGCGTTTTTATAATTAACAATGATTTGAGATGTAGCAGGAGATGTTGTTTGAACGGTCGTGATAGATCCACTTGGATTAACTTTACTAATTGTATCTTGTGTAGATGTTGCAATTTTGAAAACATCACCATCTTTTGCGTTATAAATCGGATAATAATCACTCTGTACTGTTGCAAATTTATTTAATGCAACACTTGTTACATTTGTTGCTGAAAATTTACCTTCGTCAACCAACGCAATCAATGCGATTTCTTTTGCATATTGTAAATTAATTTTATCTGGGTCAATATCAATTTCATAAAATTGTTCTTTACCGTTATTTTCTTTTGTAATAGTTAATGTAGAGCTTTTACTACTTTTATCAATTAATTCATAAATATCATATGATTTAATATTATGTAATAATTCCCAAACCCATTTTGGTTGCTCTAAATTAGAATCCCATTTGGATTGATAATATACATATCCAGCGGTTCCATTACGTGGTTCATATCTTTTAATAATGCGGTTTGCATATAGTTGAATTTGCTCTTCTTGTGATGAATTTAAATCAGGTAATGTATCAATCAAGATAGCATCTTCATCTAACTCATTTTTGATATTAGATGGAACTTCTTCTTCATATGCAGAACTAACATATAATGCCAATCCTGAGATTGTTCCGCCAACCTCTCCGTTTAGAGTTAATCCAACTCTAATAGCGTCGTATTGAGCTAAGTTAATTGGAGCTGTTAATTTTGTTTTTAATAATACGATATTAGATTCAGCTTTTGTATTAATTTTAGAAACATCAATAGTTTTATCATTTGTGTTTGGCACTAAATAATCACTAACTGGGGCTTGGAAGTCACCAAGATGTAATATTTGAATATCATCATCGTTATATGAGTATTCTGTATCTAATTTCATACGTAAATTATGCTCATCAATTTCCATTAGAGGGTCATAATTACTGTAATCAACACTACCACTATTTAAATCATCTAATGTCAAATCTACATAATGTAAAGAATATTCTGTATAATATCCCTGTAAAGCTCCAGATGTATCAGAAATGGCAGTTATATTGTCACTTCCAGATATATCAATTGTGAGTTCACCATTCGTTGGATCGGTTGCCCATACTCTTGCAAATTCATAATTACTTAATTTATTATCATTTAAAGCAAAATCATTATCGCCTAAATATTCTCGTAAAATTTCATTTCCATCAAATGGTTTTGATGTAAAACATAAATTTTTATCAAGAGTATTTGCTTGATTTAAATTTCCAGAAGAAGGTGTTGCTCGTACAATTTCAAAATTAATAGCGTAATTTTTATCTTTATCATATTTAATTGTTGGAGTTTCTTTTTTATTTCCAGTTAAAGTAATTCTCCATCTAAATGAATCTTTACCGCTTTCAATTTCATTGATTTTTTCATTTTCAATAGTTTTCCAGCCTGATCCAACATCAACTTCTATTACACAATCTGTTCCTTTTGGTTTTGTTACATTTACAGTTGGCTTAATACTTTTAATTGGTTCTACATGATTCCAGGTAACTGTTCCAGATGTAATAGTCCCTTTCGTACTATATGAGATTTCTTCTCCGATTGCTTTTGTAGAATTATACCAAATTTCAGGATATCTTTCTTTTAATAGGAAATGAGATGCGTTAGCTGCTCCATAATATCGAATACAAAAGTCTCTTGAATTTTCTGGTTTATATGTATCAACATATACAGTTCCTTTTCCAGATTTTACAATAGGAATAGCAATAATAACATATTGGGCTTTTGCAAGTGTTAATCCTTTTTTACCGAAATCAATAGTAAATCCGCTATCCATATATTGATATCCTTTTTTAACTTTTGCTTTTTTCAAAGAAAAGGTATCACTAACAAAAACTCTTTTTTGAAGCCAAACAGTATTTGTTTTGTTATTTGGATCTTGTCTTTTATATATTGCGAATTTAATACCGTCACAATTTTTAAATTTATAAATAGGAATCTCCAATTTCTTTAAGTTATAGTTTGTTGAAACATAAAGAGTCATAGCTGGGAATTCACTTGCCCAATCATTTTTACCATTACGTCCACTTGTTACGGTGTATTCGCGAGTTGTTGGTTTAATATCAGATGATTTTGGTCTATTTTTAGCGAAATCGTCCCAAGGATTAAATTCTGTTTGTTTCGCTTCTTTACTGGTTGTTGCAACTGTAACATTAGAATCTGAATTTTTTGCATCTAAAGTCATAATACCATTTGTGATATCAACCTTAATGTCTTTAATCTCAGCAAATGTTTGAGCTCGCGTAATATCATCTGCTGTTAATGAATCAATGTAAGAAGATGTTTGAGCTGATTTAAGTATTTTATTTTTATTTTCAGTTGCAATAATTCCACTTGTTGTTGATTTTAAAGTAATTGGAATGTTAAATGATTTTGCTTTAGATACCTTTACAACAAGATTACCTTCGCTATCAGTTGTAATAAAATACTCTCCACTTTTTAATGCGTCTATTTGATTTGCTACAGTTTTATTAAAACGTGTTGCTTCAATTAAAACCTCAGGGTTTTCATCAATCCAAGATGGAGATGTTAAAGTATATTTAATTCGAGGAGGAATAGCAACATCTTGTGTATATAACATTTGTTTTTCTAATCTTCTTAATCTTTCATGATGGCTTCTTGGTCTTGTATCTTGATTGGTATCGTCTTGATAGATAATTGGATCTTTTGATGTATCTGCAAATGTTAAAATATTTGCTATATGTAAATGAGGCATATCAGGAGGAGCTACAGTTGGTGTTGAGCCTAAAACTGGGTCAGAATTTTTTGCTTTTAAATGTCCATCAATATCCATATATACATAAGACATTACGTCCCCATATGAACTTGCTCCGTCAATAGAAACATGAGTATCGGCTAAGCAAACTTTATCCCCGCCAATAAGAGCTTCCCCATATTGACATAAATAAGTTAAAGAATTTGCGTAAACTTCTTTAAAATACAAATCTCCAGGAATGGTTGATTTTACAAAACCAGATCCATTATCTTGTTCTAATAACTGTCCATAAGAGGAATTAGTATTCATTAAGATTCCAAAAGTTGGATCTTCATCGTTCCAAACATATCCATCTTCATCTTTTTGATTTACATCAAATTTATTTTTATTCAATGCTTTTATCACTAAAAATACTTCAGATGCCCCTAATGTGGAATTAGAAAGCTTTTCCTCATCTCCGTGATCAATTCCTTCTGTATCCCCTAGTCCACGTGGAATTTGTAATTGCGGATTATTTTCTTCTAAATCATCATGTGATAATCCATGTGCTGTTGGATAATAATTTAAATCAAAAACAATTTCATATTCTGTAGGTTCTGTATGAGCAGGTAAGCTTAAAACCGTTCTTTTTCCTTCATATAAATTATCATTTGTATCATGAATTTCAAATACGACAGAAACAGTTTTTTCACTTTTATTTTGCATTTTTACAATAACAGAATATAAAGAGCTTTTAGATAATTTAATTGGCTGTCTATAATCAGTTTCTCGAATAGATATATATTTTCCATCTTGTCCTTCTGCTAAATTCATTTGGTCAATAAATCGAGAAGCTCGTTTCTTATCAGGTGTTAAAATAAAAGCATTTTCTTCTCGACCGATAATACAACCTTGTCTTTCATGAAAATCTTCTAAAACATTAACAATAGCGTCATGAATATTTTGTTGAATTTGAATGATATCTTCAGCTCGAGCAATATGACCAGCAAAAAGATCTCCTTCATGCTTTCTATAATAACTAACCATTATTATCACCCATCTGATCTTTAATATCAGAAACTTGATTAGCTAAATCTTTAACGGAATTATTTAAACGCGTATTTGCTTTTTTTACTTCTGTAATATTTTTTGCTAAATTATTAATACCATCTAAAATATCATCTAAATTAGCTTGATTATCAATATTATCAATAATTAAATCTTTAATTTCATTTGTTTGGTTTTCAATATTTTGAAAATTTACTTCATTTATTGAATCTACAACAGGTATTATTTCTTCTAATTTTTTTGTATTTTCCATTTGAAGCTCTCTACTTCGAATTTGCATTACCTCGCTTGAACTTTGTGCTTCAATATGAGCTCCCATTCTATCACCTAAATTGTTATTTCTATAATAAATACTAAGGCCATTTGGTCATCTTTGATTAAATTGTTGTTATATGTTGATGCTGCATAATATGTTGTTGAAGGATCGTTCGGAGTTGATGTGTCTACGATTGCAAGTTGATTAATTGGAATTCCAGAGACAATGTTATCAACATCAAATTCAGCTAAAAATTTAACGGTAACCTCTCCGTTATCATAATCTCTGATTGTATCTTGTTGAACAACAAGCTCCACTCTTTGATATGTTGAATCTTGGTATGCGGATTCTTCGTCCATTGCATCAACCACAATTTCATGAAAACCCCTTGAAGAAGTTTCATCTCCCTCTTCAATATTAACAAAGCCATTTGTGTCTGTTTCTATATTAGATCCTAACGCTAAATAACCAAAATGTTCTTTGCTAAATAATGTCTTAAGTCCTTTTTCTTTTCCCTCTATAAAGATAATATTATCTTGTTTAGTGTCCAACGTTGTCATTTTTTAACTCTCCTACGATTTCTCCTTCTTTATTTTTAATTAATATTTTTTTTATACGCATTTTAGGTTGAATATTAAAATTTTCTTTTGATATATCTTCACTCATATTTACACCTATTTTGTTTTAACTTTTAAATTTTTAATATATCCTTGACCTTTGTTTAAGCCAATATAGATATTTGGATTATTAAAATCATTTTGCATTGTTGAAATATTATTAAAGCTTTTATATAAGTGTATACTATTTACTTGAAATTTCAATGCTCCAAACATATTGATTAAATTATTATCTATTTTCGTTAATAACTTTAAATCTAATTGTGGTTCATCAATATATTTTAATAAATAGTAACTATCATCGTTTGTTTTTTCTACTTCAAATTTCAGCCAATATGTCTCACCAATTTTTAAGTTATTAACATTAAAATTATAAGTAATAACAGATTTATTTTTTAATGAGGCATTAGCTTTTGACCATCCATTTACATTAATTTCCTTAATCAATTTATTTGGGGTGTATCCATCATTTTGATACAAACCAATTTTAATATTTGCATTTGGATTACCGACAAATCCATTTGGGTATAATGTTATACTAGTAATATTATCGTCCATTGCAACAAATGACTGATATAATGTGTCTGATAATTTAATACCAGGATTGTCTTTATTTGAGGTAGATTTGTATTGATATACACTTGGCATATCATTGAAAAACATTCCAGATAAATATGGAGCTTTTTTATCTCCACTAACAATTATAAAATTATCATTATATGATACATTTCGTGCATTTTCTTTATTAGCTAAAAAGTCAATACTTTGCGCTTGATATGTAATATTTAATACTAATGAATAAATTCTATAATATTCGCCAGGTTCTAAATCATCAAAATCTAATTTAACGGTAAACCCATTTTTTAAGAGATAACCAATTGTATCGCTTTTAATAACATCTAAATCAATGATTTTTTTCCCTTTAATATCAAAAGATTCAAATTCACTAAAACCAATTTCATTTGATTTTTGTTTATCTTTAAAAGTTACGTCCATATGAACGTCAAAAATATCCATATTACTATTTAATCCTTCGAATCTAAATTTTACAAATACATCTGATAAAACAAATTGATTGTAAAAATTCAATGGAATATGTTTTACAAAATAACCACTTGGTATAGTTGTTTTTATTGAAGGAGTCATTGTTTGATTTTGTCCTAATTGAGAAGACAATGTTACTTCTCCTCCTGCATTATATCCTTCTATTACGAAAACACATTCTTCAATATCATTGAATGATATATTTTCATTTGAGAAGCTAGCTATTTCGCACCAAAACGGATTATTAATAGTAATTTTATCATTAATATTATCTAAGAAGTTTAAAGATAATCCTAATTTTTCATCAAAGAAATAATTCTCTTGTAATTTATTATTAAAGTATGTGATACTTTCTTGAACATTATTTGCGACTGCGATATTATATTGTTCTTCATAATATGCTTTATTACGATTTAAACGTGGATACATCTCTAAATCAATTGGATATAAACTAATTTGATTAATAGAACTTTCTGGGGTAATAAAACCATCTTGGTTTCTGATGGAGTAATATATACTTTTATCGACATTTGATTCAACAATAGCATGTACACTCATATTTTTTACAATAGCGTCATCAGGTATATGTATATCATCAAAATGCAATTGAATAGAATCTACCTGTTCAATATCATTTGATATATTGTGTTTAATAGCATAACTGTATTCGTTACGGTCAATACGAGAAATATTTGTCCATGGATTAATATTATCGGTAATAATAATTTTTGGATCGTATTCATTAAAATCAAGATATTGAGGGGTATTAAACAATATAGGATTATTTGTATTTGACCCAACAGAAATAAGATTAGCTAAATTAACGATAGAAGATATATCTTTTTCATTCCGAATGAAGCAAAATGCTGATCGGATTATAGGAACAATAATATGATGGAAATATTGATATGTTGATTGTCCATCAATATCTTTTTCAATAAAGAATAATACAATAGTAGATGTTCTTGTTAAAATTATTTTATATGCTAAACCAGTTAAATCTGAAACAATTTTTTTATGTATTTTAAAATTGTTATTATTTGAGGTTGTATATTTAATATTAAATAGTTTTAAATGCTCATCATATTCAGCAGAAATTCCATATAATTTTCCTGTAATATCTTTAAAGCCGATACCCGTTTCAATATTAGGTTGTCTAATTTGTTGATTAATTAGACTAATTTTCATAAAATCAAATGTAGTTTCTGTGTTGTTTTTAATATTAATTTTATATGACCTATTATCCCCTTTTCCTTTAATAGCTAAATCCCATATTTTTGAATGTTCTTCATCTTCTAAAGCTTGAATCCATAATTTGTAATTGATTGTATTAATTTGAGGTAAATTCGTTGACAAGTCAAGCATTGGTTGTGTTTGCACATTTGATATCATGAAGGAGATTTTTTCAAAATTATTTTGATATAATAATTCATTGATTGATGATAATCGAGATAAATCATTATCAATTGAACATGAAATGGCTTCATTGCTAATTTGCATATCCATATCTAATGTATGCTGGGCTTTAGGTTTATCTAAGTGCATATTAATATTTTGTGAATGATCTACGTGAAATGCATTTGAGATTGTTGGGCCGCACGGAATTAACTTTAAGGCCTCTCTTGTTACATATTGATTATTTCCTGTGCAAATTTTTTCAATAATATTTTTATATTTCATTGATTGTATTGTATATCTAATTCTATCATAATGTCCCATATGAAAATTAACCAATGGCTGTATAGATGGATAAGCATGAAAGCTCATATTATGGTTAAATCTAATTGTTGAAACATATCTGATTAAAGGCTTCATCCCAAATGGTTTTGTTCTTTGAACAATTGCCTCTATTTCTTCGGTAGATGGCAGATAAAAGTTTGTTGGAATTTTATCCAATGGAATATGGACATAAAATACACCAGTATCTAAATAGCTCTCTTTTATAATATATTGATATTTTCTTATTCCAACAATTCCATCTTCTGTTTGCATATAATAAATATTTGTTGTATCAGTTTCATATTCTTTATTAATATATTCTTGAGCTGTTTCTTTTAAATCAAAGCTCCCTATGAACTGAAACATTGGAATAAACTCAGGATTATTAATTATTTCGTTTTTATATTCATCAGTATACATTTTATATACATCAAAGCCACGTCCTGCCCATTTTTTTGTATTCCAATTCATTGCAACTTTTTTAGGATATAGATTTAAAGGTTCACTTCCATCTGGGGCCCATGTAAATAAAAGGTCATTCATATAAGAATAATCAGGTAATACACCTAAATAATGGAATAGTTCAGAACTCATTAATCCAAAACGATATAAAAATCCGTCAGGGTTATATTGCTTAAAATCATTTAATAATCTATTAGAACCAGTTTTTAAAAAAGTAGCTCTAAATAATTTGGATTTATCATTAATTTGATTAATTACATCAACTAAATTTTGTCCCTCAAAAACTTCAATAGAACCTTTGTTGAAGTTCTCTCGATCAATATATTGATAATTATGCTCGTCGGAGTTATACGGATCTCCATATAATGTATCTTTTTGATCTAAATAATTTTGAGATTCATCAATAAGAAATCCCTTGTTAGGGTCAGATTTGATAAAACTAAATGGATTTTGCTTTGCCATATATGGTAATTTTTGTTGCTTTCTTAATCTTGTAAAGTTATCATTATAATCTTCGGCTTGTAATAAATATTTTTCCTCATATGGAGTAAAATTATAAACATGAATACGATGCGTTGTTTCTGGGTTTTGTGAATTATAACTACAATATATTGTTAATTTTTGAGTAAATAGTCCAGTTCCTTTTCCATAACAAATAAAATGTACGGTATAAATTCCAGTTTGTGAACATCTTGCTTTTAATCTTATCAGATGACTTTGATGCATTGGGATATCACCAATTTCAATACCCTCATTATTATCATCTTCATCGATTAATACATTTTCGGGATTAATAACTTGAATATGCACATCTTCAATCAAATGATTTGACATATTTTTACAATAAATATCGTATTCGTAGACTTTATTTGGATAAATATAATCATTACTCTGATCTACTTTTAATATTAATTGTGCTTTATTATTGATAATTTCAGAGTTAAGATGTTTTAATCTGTCATATGATGTATCACTCATTTTGCCACCCATTTTATTTTTCCATTGTTAATAACTTTTTTATAATACTTTCCATTAATTAATTTATACCAAATACCGTTAAATTGTTTCCATGGACTATCTTTAACTCTATATGTTGTTGGTTTATTTTCACACTTATTACATTTTGAATTTTTGATGATTAAATCGTCTTTACCTTTTTGATGTATATAATCAAATATATGTATTTGAATATCAGAAAGACCAACATGTCCAGCTTTAATTTTAATAATACCTTTATTTTTTTGGAATTCGTCCATACGACCTATTAACCATGTTACAATAATACGTCCGTCTTCCTCTGAGATAGCGTAATCTCCATCATCAATGTTAATATCCAAGAAACTATAATCTCCTAAATAATTAATATCTAAACGTTGACCTAAATCTATTTCTATAGAAACGTCTTTATTAATTTTATCTTGGTTAATAGCATTAATATAAATCATATTTATTGTTTCTGACTCTAAAATGCTTTTTTCTATTCTAGTGTCAACTTGAATTTTACTATCAATACCACAATAAATATTTTCCGTAATTTCGTGAGGGATTAAGAATTTGTTATTTGTTTTGAATGTAGTTTTAAATTTACCTTCATTATCATTTAAATTACAAATTTTATATAGTATTGTTACCTCATCAGATGAGCCGATATCTTGTAAATTAGCATTAAATGTAATTTGATTTGTAATTAATTTTGGCCTCATTGCTAAGGAAATTGGGATATGTACCACTTCTCCAGGATAATATTTTTTATGATTATCAGTATAACTTAAAATTGTTTCATTTTTTTCAGTATTTCGTGTTATTTGTTCAAAATTATTATTTAATTTACATACAGATTGATCATAAAAAGTATTTCCCATATATTTGAAATATACAACAGAATCAAGTAATTCTTCGATAGTATAATTATTATTAAGGGTATATGGAATAGTTATAAAGAAATTAGCCAATCCATTTGTGTTTGTTCTTTGAATGATTGTTTCTTTTTGTTGTTTTGGGAATTTTATATAACAGTAAATTAATTGTTGACTTAATGGTTGTGGATTTCCAATTTTTTCTTCCTGAGTCCATTGAATTTTATTTAGTTGATAAATTGGTTGAGATGTATTTGGGTCATAAATAATTTCTCCTTGTTCATCTCTCATTGGATTATCACGAATATTTGTTTTTTTATTTCCATTAGCGTCAAATAACGCATAGTATTCTCCATTAACATAATAGCCATAAGGAATTAATTCGTTACTATTAATAATTTGAGTTGAAATAAATGGGGTATTTTCAAAATTATTTGTGTCAATATTCGTAATACGATATGTTATACCCCCTGACTGTAAATCGCCATTATCGTCTTTCGTTGTATAACATTCTTGTGGACAATCGAATGTATCATCTAAAAATAAAATATCGGTATTCCCAGTAATTTCTAACTCTGTTTGCATTGAATCAATAACATTTATTGAAATATCAGTTGGCAGATTTGTTTCACGAATATTATTATCACAGCTTGAGATATTATGAATTGGCTGCGCTTCCTCAAATAATAGATATTGCAAATGAATTTCTTTTTCAATTGAGCATCTATACGGTATTTTAATATTAATGGTGGTACTTGGGTCGATTTGTTGAATTAACAAATATACATTCTCTTCGTCAATTAAATCATTGTCAGCCGTAAGGTTTTTTACTTCAACATTGTTTCCTAAGTTTTCATTAAATTCATGAAAGAGTTTATAAAAGTCATTAAAAATTCCATCAGGTGTTGTCCATTCATCTGTTGTTACGTCTAATTGATCATTATCATTTAATTCCAATGTATTTAATTCTAATTTAAGATTATTAATAATTTGATCTTCAGTTATATTTCTTACTCTTAAATTTACAATTCCAATTTGAGAGAGACCTGTTTCAGATGATTGACTACAAATTTTAATGTTTTGATTTGAACTTGTTAAATTAATATCTGTAACTGTGATTGGCGCTAGAATACGATCTCCTTCCCAGGCAACCAAATAATCAAAATCGAACGCAGTTCCATCCTCTCCACGTGTAAATAAATAATCATAGTTTTGCCTATGATTACTTTTAATTGTAATTTTTCCAATAGAGCTATTAGTTGATGAACAGTTATTTGTATCGTCCATAACTTTAATATAGAAATCTCCTGCATAATATTTATCAATTTCATGGGTAATAATTTGCCCTTTCGCTACATTATTAACACTATGAGGTACTTGATCTAAATTTGTTTCATCGAAAATTTTAATATTATTAATTTTTTCAATGGGCTCATTATCGATTCTTTGTATATTAATAGATTCTTTTCTTGAAGCGCTATCTTTGGATTGTTGATATATTAAATTTGGGTTTGTATCACTATATATTCGAAATTTATAATTCATTGGAGAGACTTGAATTGTAACATCATTGTGTTTTACATCTTCTAATGACTCATTACCTCGTTGAATATACAACACATGGTATCCACATTTTAATGTTTTAATTGCATTGTGGAATTTTTTAATTTGTTGTTCATTGAGGAGATTTGTTTCGCTATTTTGGTTTGTAATAGATAATTTAATTGGAGAGGAATCTAATGAATCAATATAAATTTTAATTGATGTAGCGCAGCCATTTTTAAAAATAACATATGCTTTGTTAGAATCAAAATCTTCATTGTGTTTGTATTTTGTAATAAAATTATATTCAGGTTTTTCTCTTTTAATAGCTGTATATGAAACATTGACAGTTTTTGACGGAAAATCATTAAGATAATAGGTAATTGTTTTTTCGCCAGGTATATTAGATTTATCAGTTATTTGAAAGGTTGTTTTTAAATCATCTGAAGTCTGTGAGGTAACAGTTACCCCTGTTGGTGCTTTTTTAACTTTAATTGTAGAACCAAGTTTTTTAGGAGCTTTATTAACATTGATTTTTGTTTTTCCATTTTTATATCCAGCTTCAATTGTTTGAATAATAGAGGATTGACAAACCGTTTCTGCGCTGGTGTACAAATGATTAATGCTATTTTTACCCTCAATATATGGAACTCCTTCTTCGTAATCTACATTCATTTTTACACCAGATAAATATAAAATACAAGGTGTTGACGCAGATGAACAATTGTATCCAAATTGTAAATTAAAAGCAAAGTCTTTATTTAGTATATCAGATACACTAATATCTTTAAAGGTAAAACTAATGGTTTTCCAAATGTATTTGTTATTTTTATCTTTAAATTCATATCGGATTTTTGTATCTTTCTTTTGAACAGCGCTAAATAATTTTTTTTTATCACTTGTTCCAAACCAAGCGGATACCCCTTGTATAACAGCTCTTTCATTTTTTGCTAAATTTTTTACCCATAGTTTTCCACTTGCTGTTACATTGATAACTCGATAAGAAAATGAAATTGTAAGTTTATTAATCTTATTAGATGACTGAAGTTTTGATGTATCAAAATTATAAAAATGTAATAATGCAGGTTGAGGGAAATCACCCGTGGGTGATCCAATATGCTGAATTTCTCCTCCATATTTTGATCCTTCCGTAGAACCACATTGGGCTTTTTTCCCTACTAAAAGATTTTTTATGTCTGTCCATTGTCTATATTTCTTTGGATACCATCCGCCTTTATAAGAACATTTTTTGAAAGCAGATGCGTCTGCTGTTGATAATTCTTTTTTAGCATTTGGTTGAGAAATTTTTTGAGGTTTAAATACAATTTCACTCATTTTTTCACCTTTCATTCCACATTTGAATTATAGATTCATTATTTTCTTCAATGTAGATATCATCATTGATATATTTAATAGTTTTATGATATATTTGATTAATCGTATGTTCGTTATTAAATCCAACATCATGAACGTTATCATTGTATGGAGTTGTATCTGAAGGCCATTGAGGTGAATTTTCTATTGTTATCATTTTACTTACATTTGTGTAATCTGAAACATTATCATAATTGGCGTCCACCAATGTTTTATTATATTCGGTATAATTATTATCAGTAATAAGATCACCATTTTGATTGCTCATATCAAGAACCCCAGTATAATGTTTTAATTTATCTGTTGGATTTGTATCATTGTAACTATAACCCATATTAATTTGAAGTTTGTTTAAATTTTTTGTTTGATTTTTAATATTAAAAAGATACAATCCATTTGAAGGTTTTTGTTCAGTTAATTGATAATATAAATTAATTGTGTTTTTTTCATTATCTCTTTGATATTCTTCTGTACATGAAAAATTATTTTTATTAATATTTTGTTTATTGTCCTTAAAAATTAAAATTGCCTTATCTGTTTTCGAATCAGACGCATCATATTTTTTTGGAACAAAATGCATTCTTAGACTTCCAAATGGTGTCATTCTAATGAAAAATACTTTTTGATAATATTCATATCTATGTATAACATTATTATCTTGCGTTGTAAAAAAAACATTATTATATTCTTTATTAAACAAAGATTTTAAATACTGTTCATCAATATACTCATATAATTTTTGAATCGGTAAAACAAAATTTGAAAATTGAGTAATATTATTTGTTTTAATATCACATGATAATTCTATATCAATGTAAGTATGAAAATCTGATGTTAAAAATTCTTTTTTACCCTCTTCATTTAGTATCATTCAAAACCATTCCTGACTGTAATTTGATTATTAACAACTTTATCATCACAAAAAACCATGATGTCATAAAAACCTGTTCGATTATCTGGGCAGGTTATAATGATTTCATCATCTTCTGTATCTCCAATAATAAATTTTTCTTTAACATCTAAGTCAAACATTCCAAATTTTTTATGTGTAACATGAAGTTCTGGTGGAGCAACAATAAATACGGTTTTATCAACAACAGGAATGTTTCCTGTGTTTTCTAAATTAATTTTCATTTTAATTCTTTGTTTATTGTTATCTGTTAATATAATTTCTTTTTTATCAAGCTCGACATTCATATCATACTTATCCTGCAATAACTTGTAATAAATAAATAATTGTATATTATAAATTACAATAGATGTTTTTAAAAATTGATTATTATTTGTGAATGCTAACTCAAAAGCTAATCCATTTTGAATTTGCTCTTTTGTTATTTTTTCTTGCCCAAATAAAATGTTTTTACCGCCAATTGAATATACACCTTTACCTTTTTCCCAATAATGCTCTTCGTTTACAATTGGAATGCTATCAATATCTAAAATAACCTCTTTATCTATGGTATTTATGATAGGCAATAACATTCTTGTTCTATCATCTAATGTTAAAGATGTTGAATGTATATCTGTCATTCCAGTGATTTTTAATTCAATTCCTGTTATTTCAATATTTTTTGGAAGTTCTGGAATTTCATCAAAATGTATTTCAAGTATTTTTGTTTGATATTCTTTGGTATTAAAATATTGACTTGTTTTTGGTTTTAATTCAATTTCAGCTCCAACGAATGTTGTATTAGCAATTTGATGAGGATTAGCCCAAGTAATTCCTTCTCCACTTTCTAACAAATATGTAGGATTAATATATCCTATCTCTCGATTATAATCAATATCGGGAGAAATTGTTTCTGTATAAACATAAATATCTTCAATAAAAGGATCTATTGTTCTTAATAATGCGATGTTATTAAATTGATCGTCCTTAATATATGCCGCATTAATAGCATCTTCATTATGCTGATATTCATTTATTAAACGCTGTTCATACCAATAATCTTGTTCTATATTATATTTATAATAAGGAGGGAAGGTATAAGGTTCATCATCATCGCTAATATGAGTCTTATAGTATCTTCGAGGTAATCCATAAATTCTACCCCATTTATCAAGCATTTTATTTGTTTCAAAAATACTATTTCCAGATAATTCTTCTTGTGGAAATCCATAAACTAATGGGACACCAATACCATGAAGTTTAACTTGAACATAAAATGTTTCACAATCAAATTGTTTTGTTATTCTATCGAATACAACTCTATCCTCTTCATCATAATGTTTTTCCCATAAAAATTGCCATTCTTGTTTATTATTAAAATCATGACAATAAAAACCATATAATTTTATATATTCAATTGGAAAAGCACTAACACTATAAACTCTAATGTTTTGTTCTGTTACATAAATTGGGTGTATATGTTTAATTTTTAAATCAAACATGGTATTAACATCAGATTCTAATTCAATATATGTAATTTTATTTTCATCACGTATATCTAATTCCTCATAATTAGTGTTTTTTGCTTGACTATAAATTTTATCAAAATACCCAGTAACTAAATCACTTCTTTGTACCCCATCTATTAAAATTTTATGGTCTTCCGTGAATATTTTGATATCTGTCATAGTAGTGATATTATTGATGGTAATGGTTTGATGAGCATTTCTAATAATAAGTTTATTAATTTTTTTTTCTGCTCCGTGATAGTCCCCAGTTAATTTTAACTGTATAATAGCATGAGAGTTTCTTTTTGAGTTTGGTATTTCAGCTCGAATTGGAGTATTTGGATATAATATTTTTGCTACGGTTCCGCCTTGTTCATTTTTTAGAAGAGAGTCATGACTAATATATGTATGTAGCCAACTATATTCAGTAGGAAGTGTTTTCCAAACTTGAACGGGTTGAACAACTCCTAAATTGGTTAAAAAACCTCCAACAAGATCTTTAAGTAATTCCTGAGCATATCGATTAATTGGCTCTAAAAAGGTATCTTCTTGCCACCATAAAGGAAGTCTACTTTTTATGTCATAATTAAAAGAATCATATACCATAATATCACATATAAAATGTTCTTGTAAATCTGCCAAATACACTATCAACAGTTAATTTGATAATCATTGTTCGGCGATCGCTTGTTTCGGGAACTGGTTCATAAATATCAATTACTGGAAAATCAAGTACGTATCCTTGGAATTGTGGAATTGTTTCTTTTATATACACTTTTGCTAATTCGGCATTAAACCAACTTGTATGTTCTCCCATAAGAGATAATAACCGACTTCCATAATTTTCCAAACCAACTCCATCTACTACTCCAACCTCTGTTTTTAATACGCCAACAATTGCAGCCCATAGAGCCTCAACATCATTTAAATATTCTATATCATTGTTTTCAATAACTGTTGTTTCGTGATAATCGTAAACGTAATCGTAAAAATCATCGTCACAAATATCTGTTAAAATATCTTGTATTTCGCCTTCTGGTGTTATCATTATATCACCTACGCATCAATGTTATATTCAATTGTTGTATAAATAAGATTTGGAGATAATCTTTGAAATGGCTCAACTTTTAATTGTCCAGTTTCAAAATCAACATTTAAATCAGAATTATCTTCGATATCAATATCTACCTCATAGATATCATATTGTTCATCGAATAGGAATTGTAAAATATATGATTCTAATCGATTAACTGATAATTTTTTTCCAACATAAACTTGATTGGCGAAATATGTTTCGATAGCGGTTTTAATACTATTTTCAATTTCGTCTTTTTCATATGGTGTATATGCTTTTTCAACAACAATTTTAATTGTAATGTTAATATTGATATAAACATAATCTACCATACTATATTGATATTTGACACCACCAGGTTTTTGAGCTTCTATTGCAGCAACAATATCATTGAATTCTTCTTCTGAGTCAACGTCCATACTAATTAATACTGTTCCATATCCTTCGTAATACTCAACAAGATTGCAGGCATAGTATGAGACCCCATTGTCGTATAATAAATCTAAAATTGAAAGTCGAGTAGAATCTCTTCCATATCGAAACATTCCAATTCGCTCTCTTGCGTCAAAAGCGGTTTCTTCATCACTACCCCCATAAGCAGGATAAATATTTGTGACTTTAATTTGGGGGAAATATTCATTATCATCAAAAAATGTCAATGTATTAACATCGACATTATTTACAGATCCGACTTCAACAGAGTAGGCTGGGATAAGAACAGCGTATGTATCTTTCCACAATGTTCTGGCTTCTGCTGTTCGAAAAATAATTGGGTCGTCCCCTTCCGTTGACACCTCAAGATCACGTGGAATTAAAATATCATTGTTTGTGCCAAAATAATCATCTCTTCGTGAAAAACGCAAAATAGTTTTAGCTACACGTGCATCTCTTTTTGTCACAAATGGTTTTATTTGTTGTTCTAAAAGAGCTTCATCTGTTGTATTATCTAAATCAACGGTATCATAATACTGCCCAATAATCTGAGAAATATGTCCAAAAACTCTGGCGAAAACGGCATAATGTAGGTAAATTCTGGATGTTTCAAATACTTCTTTGATTAATCCTAATTCCTGGGCAATAGAATTAAGTTGTGTTAAAATTGAATCTTCATCTAACTCCATTAAAGATTCAACGTATGCATCTGCCATTTTATTTCTCCCTTATTATTCTGTATATTCACTCAGTTCGATAAATAGTCCTATTGGGCTTGCTCCAGTATTGTTGTTATATAATGCAGATATTGTTCCATTCATTGCAGGTTCTCTTAGAACAAAAAAGGATTGGTTAACCATTTGACTATTTGAATTTGTTAAAATTTTAACTTTAACATAATCATTTTCAACATTGTCTACATGACATGTTCCTCTTCCATCTTCTTCAGATTTTTGATCATCTTTATACATAATAAAAGAATGGGTTGGAGTAAGAGGTTGTTCAATTTGTGTTTCCTGTTCTTCTTCGACATAATCTTTTTGTGCTTTATCAGCCTCTTCTTTTAACAAATAATTTCTCATATAGTTTTGATTTTTGTAACTCATTAAATCACCTTATCTTGGTTTGACTTGATAATAATATATGGTTCTGTTTAACATTGCTTTATCATAAATACGTGGAGCACAAATTTTTATACCTTTAGTTGGATCAGCAATTTTATAATAACCATCTTTAGTGTACCCATAAATAACTGTCCAATGACCATAATTATTTTTATAACCTAAACAGGTAGCTGGTTTCGTATCGATGTGAGCCAAGATAGGATATCCCTTATCTAATGCTTTTTTTACACTTGCATAATTTCTTCCTATTTTTTCTACAGTATATCCATATTTTTTAGCTCCAGCAATTATTTGTGATGGATCAGTTCCGCTGGAACCAGTTCCAAATGTTTTTTTAATAGCTTTTTCACCAATCCATTCTCCGTATAATAACTGTACACACATATTAAAAGAAGCTGGGCCACAGCTTACACTATCATTTTGATAATTCATAACCAATGGATTATTTGCTGTTGAATTAAGTGTAGTGTATTTTGGATATCGACCGTTCTTAAGTATAAAAACATTTGTTGATTCCATGATTCCTGCAAATTGAGCCTTAGTTAATTTTTTTTCTTTTCCATTTTCTCTGGTTTTTAGGGTAATAGAGGACGGAATTCCTTTTCCATTTTTTATACTGTTTTTAACAGTTTTTGCCCCTTTTAATACTTCAGATTTACTAAAACTTGTCATATTTTATCACCTTATTTTGATATTAGATAATATTTTATTAATCGGTTTTATATATATGATTTTTACGAATAATTATTTTTTATTATAGTAATGGATAATATAAAGTTCTATAAAGATTATATGATATTAGATGTTTTATTTATTATACAATTAACCTTTAATATGTCCAACTTAATCTAATAACTGCACTTCCATCTAATGTTTTATCTTCTTCGACACGATAATTAATTCCGCCGTCCATAGTAACATAAAAGATTATATCAGGTCTATATGCTACACCACAAACACTTGAAAATTTTGGTCTATATGTTTTTGGAATAAATCCATTATCTTCTAATATTTTAAAATATGATGTATCACTACTTTTTTTCTTATAGTATTTTGTGAGTTTGCATGGATAATATAAAAAACATTGTTTTATTCTATCATTTATATATAAATACACATCACCATCATTATTATTCCCATTTAAAACCATTTTTTTAAATGTATCTGCATATAATTGAAGATTTTCTTTCCTAACTACCCCTTCAACGATTACGGTAATAGTTATAATACCATTGGAATCTGTTTTGAAATTTACATTTAATCCATTAGCTCCAGTTGTATTTGTATATGTATTAGAATTATTATTCGTAAAAACACCTTTATCACATTTTACAGTGATAGTTTTTCCACTAACATTGTTACCATTAAAATCAATAAGTTTTATGTTTATACTACTACTCCTATTAATTCGTAATAATGTTTCTGATGGTGTAAATTTTACTTCATATAAATCACTTGCAAGAATCATTTTATCACCTTTAATAATGCCATTCAAAAACTTCTGTATGTGCAGAAACAGAACTACTACTCAGCCCATCATATGTTCTACCCATCAACTCACCATTTGTTGTTAAATGATATTTTATATCACTTCTGTAAGAAGATATATGTAGTCCCAATGGTGGATAATATTTTTGTTTTGGGAATCCAATAGTATCCAACGGTGTTGATTCTGAATTTACTAATGTATGTGATGGAAGATTTATTGCAAGTCTACATGACCTATATGATTCATCAACTTGAAAAATACATTCATAACCTTTTTGAGAGGTTACATTCATTGTTTTAAACCCAGTAACAAATAATTGTAATTTTACAGTATCACATGATATTGTACATAATCCCCATTCATTTGCACGATATATGCAATCAAATTTCCCATCAGTATTGGTTGTTCCAGTAAAACTTTTAACATTATTTAATGTATGATTGACATCTCCATCATCATTTGTCCACAATGTAAAATAACCTTTATCACAACTCACTTCAATAGTTTTATCTTTTAAAGGATTATTATTATAATCAACAACTTGAATAGTAAATACTTTTATATCATCAAGTAGGTTTTCACCATCAATATTAGCATTCAAAGATGAAGAATCAGAATGATATATTTTTACCTCATACAAATTATTCACACTCATATATCCACTCTCCCATTAGGCATATATCTTTTTTCATGAGTTAACCAGATTGATGTAGAATTAGCTGGAATGCTTACAACATGAGAAGTATTATTCTCTCTATACCCTCTCACACATAATTCTCCAGTTGCTCTAAACCAAAAACAAATATTTGATTTATACCATACAGAATATTGATGTTCTGCAAAATTCCAATTAAAAATACTATTCGGTAAATTTGATTCATTATCATCAGTACCCTCAACAAACTCACAAATAACATCAGTATCTGATGGATTCAAATCTAATTGTGATGTATTTTGATAATGTAATTCATATTGTACTGCACCTATACTGTCATCATATCTAATATTTCTCGTTGGAAATGGATCAGAAGAAAATTGTTTAGTACATTTTTGAGTATTGTATTTATATTCAATGTTTTTTCTTGTTTCAACATTTCTCCACCCAGTTACCCATAATTTCACAGTTGAATTATTCGCAGAAAGAGTTATGAACCCCCATTCTGATGCATCATATACAAATTTAACATAACCTTCATCATTTGTTGTTCCAGTAATAGTGTTACTTTTACCTATATTTAGTTCATTTAAATCTGTTGAGCCACCCCATATTGTATCATCTAATCCTATATATAATACACCATCATCAACAATAGGAGTCAAATCTATTTTAATTATTTCAATAGAACTTGGATCAATCATCCAAGTATAATTATTCCCATTCATACCTACACTTAAATCAATATTAAGTTCTACTGTTGATTCATTATATTTAAATGTAACTTTCAATGTTTGTTTTGGACTATATGCATTAAAAGAAAAAATAATTTTATCATTATATTCAGTATATATTAGTGTTTGCTGAACAATATGTGAATTATTATAAAATTTTCCTTTATCACAAGTAATTGTAACATTAGTATTAGATACTGGATTATTATTAAAATCAATTAATTTTGCGGTTATGACTGTATATTTATCAATATCAATCGTATAATTATCTGAATCAATTTGTGTTTTATATAAATAATTTATTTTTGTGATATTATCACCTATTCAAATTTTAATACTCCATTCTCATATGATAATTCTGGGGTATCTGATAAATCAGTATAAGACCCTGATAAAGCTACATTCTTTAAATTATTTACTTTGTTTTTATAGACATTTGTAAAATCACATGTGGATAATCCTGCTTTTGTTCCGTTTCCTAATGCATTTGGAATTTTAATTGTTCTGTCTGTTGCCGCGGTAATATGTCCTGTATTATCACTAATAATTTGGGAAATTGTTATTGTATCGCCGAAAGCAGGTGTTTGATTAGCTGTTGGTTTTCCAGTTCTTGCGGTATAACTTGGATGTGTATATATTGTATCTTTTGTTAATTCGCTCCAATTTGTCCAAACGTCCGTATAACATATTCTATAAAAAATTTTATTTATTACATTTTTCTTAATTGTATATAAAATCTGAATAAGAGATGTTGTAGAATAATTTTTTATTTCTAATATCGCATAACTATATGAAGATAAATCAATAGAATTGTCAACATCTAATGTACTAACACCATTGATTTTGTATATTCCAGGTTCCTTATAGTCATCTAACGAAATTTGAGATGTAGATGTTGATATAATAGAAGCTTTTATATGAGGGTGTGCGTGATCTTCTCTGGAATAATTTGCAGATGTCCCTTTTGTTCCATTAATACTATCAACTAACGGAATTAAATTTGATGGTGTATATTTAGTGTCCGTATCCTTTCCGAAAATAGTAGTATTAATTCCATCTATATTTATTTTTCCAATTTCATAAGCTCCATCTGTATTCTGAGATAATGTTTGATTATAGGTTGTTTTATTGTAGTTACTATGTGTATGCTCACTTGGTGGGTATGTAGATGGTTTGTTTTGAATATCAGACCAACTAATATTTAATTCATCAAGTATATCTTCATCTAATTTTGCCCAACTATAATTATTGCCATTTTGTTTTGTATAATATACATTAACCTTATTATTTTCTGATACGATATATAGCTTATTCATTGTTGAAGCAGAAGCCTCTCCTTTATCAGATACTACTTTAATAACCTCTAATCCTTGAACTGTACCTAACATATTATTAATGGCATTATTAATATCTTGTTGCGTAGCGCCAGAACTTAGGTTGCCAATATTTGTATAATTATTTGCGTTTGTATCTGTTATTTGTGAAGTTCCATTTGTTTTATTTACTTTATTTTGAACAAAATCGTATACTGCTTTTGCAGAAGGATATTGTGTATTTGTTGAAGATGAAGACAATGATGTTATCTTGTTATTTCGATCTTCAAGGAATTTTTTTAGTATTCTTACGGTTTCAAATCTTATCATATTAATCCTCTTTAATTATATTTATTAGCTATCCATATTGTGATTAACATAACTATAACACATCCAAGGGCCCATAAATTTATGCCAGTTTGATGGTTACCTATAGATATATCATTGTTTTTTATATTGTTATAATCATAAATATCATTATATTCAAAACTGTTATTATTATTTTGATGATTTGGTAATAAAGTAGTTGAATTATTGATTGTAGAATTATTTATTTGAATATCTGGCTCATTAGGTGTTTCTTCAATTAAAAATTGATATGCAAAAAAATTCTGAAATTCATTAATGAGTGGCATAAATAATTTAAAATCGAAGCTAAATTGGTGTGTTTCATTAATAGGTATTTTACCTGAATCTGGTATGGTGTATTTATCTCCAGTTTCAATTATTTGATTATACCATGTTTGATTGAATCGACTGAATTGTTTATCATCGGTGAATTTCCAAACCATATGTTGTGTAGCATATACATCTTTTTGAGTTTGATTATGGAAAAATAAAAACATTGTTTTTAAATAATTATTATTGTTTATTTGTGATGTATTTTTAACAATAAATTTTTGGCCCTCTTCTGCAGAATGTTCTCCCCATTCTGCACAATATCCTTTATAGCCATCTTCGAATGAAATATTAGAATCTCCACTTTCTATTGCTATAATTGTTTTTTCATTATCAAAAATAGAATTATTATTCAATGATTCATTATCTTCCGCAAAAACAAATCCTAATGATAAAATTGAACAAATTATTAATACACTAATTAATTTTTTATTCATTTATTCACCTATTTAATTTTTTTCTAATTTTACATTTTTAAATGTAATACTGTTTCCACTTTTATTCCATATCAATGGATATAAATCATACGATGAATAATTTGGTAACCAAGATACTGTTTTTGTTGCAAAAAGAACATCATCTTGATAAAATGTCACAGTTCTTCCACTTTTAACCATTTTAAACTTATAATATGTATCAGTAGATAAGATTTGGTTTGATGTGGCATATGATGAAGTAGTTCTATTGTTCGCATAATTTTTCAGTTGATTATTAATTATATCAAAACCTATTCCTAACCTATAATTAGCAGTATCTGTTGAACTATTGTGTTGATTAGATGCACCTATGTTTAAACAACCACCAATTTTATTTGTTTTTAAATCAAAAGATAATGTCCAATCACTTGTACCAATATCTGTTAATTCAGATACTAAATTATCACCATGAGCATTTGACCCTCTTACACAAGTTACTTCATCTTCATTATAATATAAATATTGTTCAACAAGTTTGTCAGATGGATAATTTTTTGCTATATATAAATCAGTTGTTCCATATGGGATATTAAATACAGTATTGGTATTAATTTGGAATATATTAGTATCATATGCAATTATTGTATTAGATGAATCCCAATTTAAATTATATTTAGTTAAATTAGTGCAATTATAAAAACAACCATTTTCTATTGAATTTACAGTTGAAGGTATAGTAATTTCAGATAATGAAGTACAATTATTAAAACACATAGATTCTAATCTCATAACATTGTGAGGAAGAACAACTTCAGTTAATGAAGTACACCCAGCTAAACAAGTATATTTTAATGTTTTAATATTTGAAGGAAAAGTAATTTTAGTTAAATTAATGCATCCTGCAAAACAACCATTTCCAAGTGAAGTTACACTTGAAGGAATATCAATCTCACTTAATCCACTACATCCTGCAAAACAACCATTTCCAAGTGAAGTTACACTTGAAGGAATATCAATCTCACTTAATCCACTACATCCTCCAAAACAACCATTTCCAAGTGAAGTTACACTTAAAGGAATAATAATATCAATTAAATTACTACAATTATAAAAAATCCCATTTAATTGCTCAAAATCTTTAGTAAATTTTATTGTATGATTATTTAATCCATCTTCATATGAATGACTTATCTGATAAACTGAACCATCAAAAACTTCTTCATGATTATCTCCCCAATTAACCTCTGCAATATAAGTGCCATCATCAAAAATAGCAGATGGATAAGTATCAGTCACATAAGCGTTATTAAGTGTTACATTGTTACCGCTAAATGTAGCAAATAACTCCCCATATGTTTTTTGATTTTTTTGCCAAACTAAAACATTATTAATAAATAATTCTATAATTTCTTGATTATCTATCTGTAAACTTGTGACCTCATCGAAATTCATGATTAATCACCAGTATTTTCATTACCATAAATTGTAAATGATTTTGTTGTTCCATTTTCAAGAGTAGCAGTTAATGTAATTTTTTGAGATTCTAAATTGCCTAAATATGTTCCAACAACTTCGTTAAAAGTCTGTTGAGTTGTTATTGCATTATCAGAAATGAATGATGAAGAATGATAATTTGAATCTATTTCAATATCACTCTCATTGTGACCATGACCTAATTCTGAATAATGCTCACTTGCATAACTATAATCTACTTTTTCTAATAAAGAATCATGAACAAGTTTTTCACTTGGATAACGAGTATCATTTACTGTTGAATTCCAAGAAGTTACTTTATTAGATTTGTCTTCTTTTGAGTTTAATGCAGTATCCACTTCATTTTTGCTATATGAATTATAACTATCTCTTATCTGCCTCCAATCAGACCAAGTTGTATCAAAGAAATTCCTTGTATATATTACATTCAATGAATCTGCAACATTATATGGCATTAATATCTGTTTAAACCCTAATTTACTTGAAGTATCATAGGTTTGTATAACAATCATACCAAAAGCATTTGTGACTGGACAATTAGATAATGATTGTGCTTTTGATGAAGATTCACAAAGATAAATACCTTGTGATTTATACATATCATCATTTAAGTCACTATTAGAAACAATATTTTGAGTATTAAGAGAATTATGAGTATGATTTATATCTGATTTTCCATCTAATGAGTCTTTAACAAGCTTTTCTGTTGGATATCGAACACTATTTGGGGTTGACCCCCATGATGTTGTTTTATTAGCGGTATCTTCCTTACCAGAAATATCATTGAGGGTAAGATATGTATTTGTATCAATCGTTCCATCATTTTTTATGAGACCAGATGTATTTGATTTATCAACTTTATTATCCAATGAATCTTTAACAAGTTTTTCAGTTGGATAGCGAGTGTTATTTGTTGTTGATCCCCACACCGCTGTTTTATTAGATATATTTTCTTTATTATTTAATAATGAATCAGTTTGTTCTGTGGTGTAATATGTATAGCTATCATCATCAACAACAAGATCTCCTGTGTTTTCATCGATATAAACGGTCAATAGTTTACCATTGCTATTTTCTATATTATTTAATAATTCAATAAGTGACTCTTTATCATAAAAATTATCATTGATTACACTTGCCTGAACAGGATTGCTACTTGTTGAATCCCATTCGTCATCAACAGTAATTGATAATTGATTGATTAAATTTGTCTCCAATGTTTCCAATGAGTCTTTAACAAGTTTTTCCGTTGGATATCGGGTATGATTTGTTGCTGAGTTCCATATTGAAGTTTTATTAGCAACATCTTCTTTTGCATCCAAAGAAGTTTTAACAAGTTTTTCCGTTGGATATCGAGTATGATTCGTTGTTGTTTTCCATGTTGATGTTTTATTTGATTTATCTTCTTTATTTGTTTCAACTGTTGATAATCGTGCTCTAATTGGTTCTAAATCTATTTCGGTTGATCCAACAGCTTCATAATTGTAATGTTTTCCATTCTCAACAAAATCATTGTGGTGTGATTCATTTGTTCTGTATTTTGATGAATCTTTTATCTCAACCCAAACATATTCCTTATAAATTCCTTCTTGTACACCCTCTGTATCAGAAAATGGAACTAAATAGATGTAATTTGATTTACCATCACTAATGTTGTTTTTTTGAGGTAATGTTGAATATCCACCCTCATAAACAACAAGTTGTATTTTAATACGATCGTCGACTTCCTGTCTTGTATAAAAATAATCTGTTAAATCAACACTTTGTGCATCACTTTCATTATAGAAATTTTTTCTTGTTAAATTTATTGATGTAATGTTATTGTTACTGTCTTTTTGAACATTAATATCAAATAATTGAGTAACATTTTCAGCAGAAATATTTTTTTTTATATTTTTCATTGTCATAGTTATTCCCCATTATTATCATCAATATCTATATTAATATCTCCCTCGTATCCAATTAAACCGCCAGTTTGAAGTGAATATAATACGCTACCATAAAAATGTACTCTTACGTTAGCATCTTGATCCACATACACATATACTTTTGAATTTCCCACATCTGGTCTAATATTAATAAATCGTTTACTTGGATAGTCTCGATTTGGAAATACTATATTAGAAAATGGAGGGTGATCTGTTTTTGTTTTGTTTTCTATTTGAGCATTAATTGATATATCTGAATAATCGGACATTAATGTAATTCCAGCTCGATTTCCTAAAATACTTTTATTGTATGTTTCCCATGTTGATGTAACGGTTTTATTTTTAGCGTTTGTATATGTAATAGACGGTTCTACCCATTTTCTTGCATTCTCTTTTCTATGCCAATGTAAAAAACTGACATAAATACGAGCAAGTCCTAATTGTTCATTATATTGCACATTTGATATATAATATTTTGAATATAATTTAAAGAAATTAGTATTACGTTTTACAGCTTCATCACACCAAGCTTTATAATTTTGTGTATATTTTGTTCCACTTTTTGTAGCACTTGATAAAACAGGACATACCAAGCCTCCAAGCCATTCAACATCCCATTTTCCCATATTAGTTGAGATGTTATATGTTTTGTTTTTAACTTGTTCTAAAACATTCTCTGCCTGCTCTAATCGTGATTGCAAATCAAGAATTTGTGTATCTTGAGATGTATTTTTAGGGTTAATATCATTTGCTATTCGCTGATCAATATTTGTAACTTGATTTTCAAGTTGCTTTAATCTTGAATTATCAGCTGTAACATTTGATGTTAAAATGTTATTTGTATCATCTAATGCTTGATTGATTGATGTAATTGCTTGAGAATTATTAATAATTGAATTCATATTAATATTTGCAGTCTTAAATTTAGTTGTTGAATTAACTGTTTCAGTTACATTATTTGAGGAGCCATTAACCGTAATATGTGCAATAAAATCATCATGAACATCAGATGTTAAGAATGGATAATTTTGCCAATCATTACTAATTAAAGAAGGATTGATGTTATATAAACTGTCCAATAAATTATCAGAAGGAATTGTATAAGATTGTGTTGTTACAAAATCACGAATCAATTGTTCAATATCAGCTCCATTAAGCAAATCATCTAAACTACAAAGTGTTTTCCATTCATCACTAAGACCATTTGTGATTTGTAATTCCCTATCATGAATTGCAAATGTATACCCATCTGTTAATTGCCATTTCATTGGATCTGCATAATCAGGAGGAATGTCGCTTGGATCCCTAATAATATAAATATTTCTCCAATATGTTTTATCAGTTTCTGGTAATGCGTCATATGCTTCCTGTGTGATTAAAATAAACCTTAATCCGTTTACCAAAGAAGCATTTAATTTTGTTACAACGTTTCCGTCCGCGTCGGTAAATTCTTCAAAAACTTCAGAAACAGAATCTTTTAAATCTGTAAATTCATCTTCATAAAAATTATAATAAATATCAGAATCTAATTTAGAGTCAATACCATTTTGTAAAAGTGTTTGAATGTCGTTAACAGCTTGTCTGATAAGAATTAATATATGTGATAACGAAGCGTCCTCTACGTCTTCTATATTAATATTTTTAAACCAATCAATGGCCATCAAATCACTATTTTCATCATCAATTAATACAGCATCTGTATAGATATATTGAGGATCACTTACATTTGCAATTTGCTTTCTTCCTAATAATAATGGAGCCTGAATAGAATTATCCGCCAATCTTCCTTGTTCTGCTGTTGCAAAATCTTCTGGGGTAAATCCTCGTAATGTAGAGGCATCAAATTCTCCTCCATATTTATATTGATATGATTCCATTATATCTGTAAAGAATGCACGTTGTCTCTCGAGATTTTCCTCGTTAATCCATACATCTCCCAAATATCGTTTATTTCCATCTGTCATGACTATTCATCCTTTTCTGATTGATTTTCTAATTCATCTGATTTATTTTCTGTATTTAATTGCTCCTCTATGGTTGATATTCGTTCTTGTAATTTTTTATTTTCTTCCTGTAAAACCTGAATTTGACCGATTTGAATAGTATGACTTTCAATCAAATCAAATTCATTGTTGTTGTTATCTGTAACTACAACGCTATCAGCATTGAGATTAATTGTATCATTTGTAAGTTTAACATTTGCATTTACATCTTGGTTTGTTTTTGTATTACTATTTACTGAAATATGTAATTCATTATTGTAATTAACAATAGATGCTTTTGAATTATCAATTAATCGTTGAATAATGTAAATTTTATTTTTTTTGTCAATGGTTATTTCAACACGCACTTTTCCTACGGGAACATACAACGTATTCGTTTCTGTTGATTCTGGAATTGTTCCTCCAGTAGCCCATTGCGGATAACTACAATGATAAACATATTTATCATTATCCTTTCCCACTTCAACATACCAACCATCTGAATCAATACGGTCTTTTACAATTTGTTTAAGCACACCTTCAACAGTTTGGCTATCATCGGTAGTTCTTTCTTGATTCGTTAAATGACCTTTAAGTGGTTTATTTGATGCTAGCTTAACCACATGATCTTTAAACTCTTTATGTGTATATGTTGTAGACTTTCCAACTTTAACCATCTAAATAACCTCTAATATTAAAATTTTCAATGCCATTTATATTTAAAATTTTATTATAATGTTTAATCACATGTTCCTTTAATAATATGCTTACTTGTTTTTGAGGCGGCCATAGCACTAAAATTCTTATGAAAACCGTATTTTTTGTATGGAAAATCTTGCCATTGTCCATTCTCATCTTTGTATAAAACACTTCTATGTGTTCCGCTATTAGAATATGGGGATGCGTATGTTACGATTTTTGCTTCAACCCCTAAGCTTTTTAATGAACAATATAAAAGATCACTCATACCAAAACAATCTCCTTGTTTTAGTTTTTTTACACAAGAAGCGCTTTGACATGCCCCACTATACGCATAACTTGCATATTTTTTTCCAATTTCTTCTAATGCTCCTGTTATATCTCCAGCTGCTACACTACTTTTTCCTTTTTTATCATTGCTATATGTAGTTCCAGCTTCTGGAATTTCTTTACCTTCTGGGCTTTCCGCTCCATATCGCAAATCCAAATCACAGGTAATAAAGCTTGACCCCTCCCATGAAATAGAAGTTCCTTTTACAAAGAAGTATTCAGGGTCTCTTTTTTCTGTTTTCATTCTAATTTGGTCTCGCATTGTCATTGGATTTTCCAATGTAACAATATCTCCAATTTCTATATCACCATCGTGAAGAATGGTTGCCCTTACAGCCATATCAAAATCCCTAACGTGAGCGGCTAAATACGCCTTCGCCTTCATTATTGCCGTGCTTTTATCAATTTTTGGCTCACGATAATCAATGGCAACAACTCCAAATACTCGAACCAAATCTTCATAACTTTCAGTAACAACACCATTTTTGTAATGAACACGAACTGTATTATAATATCCATATTGATTAACATCCAGTTCATATGAACCATCTTGAAGTTGCCATAATTTTATATCTTCGCTTTCTGTAACGCTTTTATTATTATCTCGAAGGTATTTTGCCTGAGCATAAATTGATTCATAATCCGATACAACTACAGTACTTCTTTTAACGGCAAATACCAAATCAATTCCTTTACAAATATCTCCAACAAGCTCTTCAAATGTTTCCTCTCCATTTAATAAAGGAGATGACCCACTTGATCCAGTAGAGGAACCACCATTTGATGATCCGCTTCCTGAACCACTTGATCCTCCAGATCCACCAGAACCATAGCCAGTAACATCACCGTTACAAATTTTCTTTCCCATTTCCGTCGGATTTGCGGCCCAAGCAACGCCAATATATTTTGAATATTTTTTTGCGTAGGCTCCTACTGTTGTAGCACTGCCTGCATCTCTTTTCATTGCACCTGGATTTGCAAATCCTCCTGAATCATGTTCAGGTTTAAATGGACAATTAAGCATTTTTTTTTCACTTCGCATTGGAGAAGATGGATCTCCATTCTCCCATGATGCGTGTAAAAATATTGTTGGCGGGACTGCTCCTTTCGCCGCAGCCACCTTAAATGACCAAATTGTAGCAGGAGCTACACCACAAGTTAAAAATAAAAATACTGATTTTTTATTAACACGATATGCCGCGGCTTCCTGTTCTGGAGTCACACTTCCAACTGTTACTTTATGTCCACATTTTTCTAATTCTTTTGCGATTTTATTCATTGAGCTTCTTTCAGCTCCATTACATCTATCTGCACCTATATGATAATGAGTCATATTAACACCTAACCAAACCTTATTCCAAAAATATTAAAACTCCAACCTTTATTGGATTTAGAGGTAGGATGTCTTTGATTTCCAGCTGACCTACGCGTACTTCTTCTACCTAATGGATTTGTTTGTCCTTTACGTGCAGCATTATCTGCATTAGCTTTAACAGAAGCAGCACCATTATGTTTATTGCTCCTTGAAACCCATTTTGAGAGTGTGCTAAGACATGGGGCTAATTGTGCCCAATATACACTTGGATAATTTCTAGCATACTCATAAATTACAGAACTTGCACTTGATAAACTATTAGTGTACCCTCTTTGATATGACCAAATAACTTTCATAGCGGCTCTAACGCTTTCACTTTTAATATTTGAACATAAATTAGCAGGAGGTCTTCGTGTCCCAGATGCGGTCATAGTTTTGGATGATTTACTTTTAGAGGATGATCCTCCAGAGCCACCACCTCCGCTACTACTTCCTCCGCTGCTACCGTAGTTAGTTCCATACATACTTGCTCCCTTACTGTAATTACTTTCCTTTGCCGTTTTTTTCATAATTTTCGTAGGTTTCTCATATCGTAAAGTATAATTAATATTATTGAGGTTATGTAATTCTGATTCTTTCATTTTGTTATATACTGTATATTTATTAATCGCATGACGTGGATCTGTTTTCTTAAGACGATTAAGTAAATCTGGCATTTGTTCAATTTCTTTCTTGTTTAAAGTTACATTTCCATCTTCATCAATACCAACCTGCTTTAATCTATATTTCGCCGTTGGCGTTACAACCCAAGAATCAATTTTCAAAGCCTGAAACATCAATTTCATTATTGTGTAACCGTCTTTGCCGATAACGTTGTCGTTTGCATATGATTGAGTAATTAGTTGTTTAAATTTCCAGCCATAATCCTGTAATGCTATTACAATTTCATAACCTTGTTGGTTAACCTCTCTCACTCTACCAATAAATAATACTTTATAATCTCCTCGATTGGTTCCATAAATTACACAATAAGCTCGAGCAGGTTCCCAATAAGCCATTAAATCGCTATCATATGGGCATCGTAATTCTGCTGTACCCATAAAATCTGCAACGTCTTTATCGATAGACATAGAATGAAAATATGTATGAGTTTTATCATCAAATGGTGTATATACTTTTACTCTAACTTTATTATTAGGAGTGTTATCTGTCGTATCTGTTTTTCCCAATAAAGGATTGATTGATTTTAATCGAGACTGATTGATTTTTAAATAAGCAGAAGTTGTTTTCTCGCTTGTATCAACCCTAGGGTCAGCTGGAGGCAAAGAACTCATGATTTTTTACTCCTATTATAATCAATACTTGCATATTCTCTGAAAGTTACTGAATATGCCGCCTCTTCTTCTCCCTCTGCGATGCTATATTCGTAATCATCAATATAACATAATGTAATTGGTTCAAATAATTGAGATACAATAGTCAATGGTCTATTTAATAAATCTTTAAAGAAATTTTCTCTAATAGTAATATACTCATCTGGAAATTCTTCTGGACGTACATATCTACCAAGCTGTAATTCCTGATCTAAAACATCCCTATCGGTATCGGTTGTAATAATTCTAACCTCTCTTTTGGTGGACTCAATAACGAATTCTCCTTTTGCATTAGTCAAACTTTGATGAACAAGTATATCCATCGTGACTGTTGCAAAATTATCACAAGCCATTTCGTTTGGAAGTAATCCTTCCGCACTTTCAAATTCTTCTCGTCGAGGTCTATGTGGTTGCACCTGAATATTTCTCGCATCAAAAAAGAAAGATGGGGGTGTACCCACCTGATTTTTTGTTTTTTTATTTGCTCTTAGTAATAATTCCTGTGGAGTGTATCCACTTACTATCAATACTTTACTTCCGTCCAATGATGTTGAATACATTTTATCACCTATTTAGAGCTAACTGGAGTGTTTCCGTTTGGAGTAGCGGAACCATCAGTTGCTGTTACTGGATCATATACACTTTCTTCACTTTGAATGATTTTTGGATCCATTTGTTTTGTTGTTTTAATAATACCATTTTTGATTGCGTCAGTAATAGAATCTGGCTTATCTTCAGTATTAATTTTAATATCTCTGACATTAAAGTTTTTATTTTTAATTGTGAAGTTTGGAGCTTTCTTGAATAGATTTACATTCAGTTTAGGAATGGTTTTTTTATTACACAATACTAAATCTACTCTATTTCGGGTAGAGCCAGTATTTTTATCTCCAGAGCCAGAACCTCCACCTCCAGAGCCTCCACCTCCAGAGCCTCTTCCGACATCATTACCTCCGCCGTATTCACCAATTTGACTTTGACTATATGCAGCGGTAACAGCTCCTTCCGCATATTTAACGATTCCCCATGTTGCCGTATTAACTCGATCATGATATGATTTTGTATCATCAAGCTCTTTATATAAACGATTTGCGTTTGATTGTTGATGGTCAGGATCAAAATCCCCACTATTTAAACTCCAAGATGTTCCTTCTAATCCTTTTTCAATTTCACGTTGAGCTAATGGCAGTTCTCCTTTTCCTAATTTAGTTCTAAAAGTATCTTCACTCATTTCTCCAATGAGGCCACGTCTTTGTAAATCTAAAAACTCAGCATGCTCAGCATTTTCTATTGCCTGTGCTCCTAATGTAGATGCAATAATCGCAGCATTATCTGCGGCAGTTCCTGCATTATTTGCAGCAATACTTGTATTACTGCCCGTAACATTATTTGCATTTAAGTTAGATAATACACCTTGTACTGTTTGATTAATTCCTGGAGCAATTTGTTCATTAGCTATTTGTCCCATATCCTGTAATTGTTGTAACTGTCCCATGGCTAAAATATTTGATTCTGTTAATTTTCCATCTGATAATTTCATTAATTTGTTAACAGTTCTGACTAAATTTTTATCGGTTACAGTTAATTTTGCTTTTCCAACCCCTTTAACAATATCGGATAAATTTTTCTTACTCAATGGATTCAATTGTTTTGCAGTTAATTTTGATTTTGGGGCTTTTATTCCTTTTTTTAGATTATCAAAATCTTTTGCTGCAGATCTTGTTGGATCAAAATCATATTGTTCCTCATATCTAAACATTTGTTTTCCTAATTTCTGTAAATCCCCTTTATTATCTTTAAACATTAGTTGGGCTCGCCCCATCGTACTTTCATTCATTCCAGAAAACATATTATTATAAGATCGTAAAGCGTCCATACCGTGGGTTGAGGACTGTCTATGATCAATATCTTTAAGCAATCCAATAATTTGATCATAATCACTCCCTAATACAGATTGTAAAGTTTCACGTAAATTTCCTTCATCATCTCTATTTAATACCCATCCTGCAAAATCATTATTTTTTTTATACATTTGAGCAGCTAATACTCCAGCCAATTCTGTACTACCAGCATAATTACTATCTGATTGACTCTTAGTTAATAATGGAGAATTTGTATCTAAAAATCCTTTTGAACTCTGATTGAATATATCGGCAATTGTATCTCCAATATTCAATATACCTGGAATTGACCCATCACTATATTGACTTCCCATTCCATTAAAACCCCAAGTTCGATCTGTAAATTGTTGATTTTTTAAATTTTCCGCTTGAGCATAGGCATATGTCGCAGCATTTAAAGCAGCGGTGTTTTGCTTTAGTTCAGAAATATTTTCTTCTTTTTCTAAACTAACTTCTTTTGCAGAATCTTCAATACTTTGCATTGCATCGGATCCAGGTGTAATTTTCTGTCCAGTTTTTTCTTCTTGCTCTTTCTGTTCATCTGTTAATTGAGGGGTTCCGATACTTGAAACCTTACTGGTATACATATCTTCAAATTTCGCATTTGCTCCTTGATTTTCATAAGCTTGTTGAATCCCTGCATATTGAGAGTCTACGATTAAATCTAAGTCAGCTTCTGATATTGAACTATTTTCACTAGAATATAAATCTTTAATACTATCCTCAGCTTGTGTTCGTTTATCTTCGGCCTCTGATAAAAGATTTTCAGCTTCTTGCATTTTTTCTTGCCATGCCTGCATATTTTCTTGAACAGCCTGCATCACAACTGTTATACCCATCATTGCAGCCATAAATGGACCACCCATATAGCCAACAACACTTTTTAAACCAGAACCAAGTTTAGATAGAGTTCCTGCGCTTGTTGCAGCAATTTCAGCTTCTCTTGCTACATTTTCCTCTAATATTTCTGCAATCTCTTGTTTTTTTACTATAAGTTCTTGTTCAGTAATTCCAAATAACTCAAAAAAGGCATTTTGTAATTTTGTAGATTCCATCCATAACTTTTCAAACTGTGCTGCATTTAATCCACTCGCTTCTTGTAGAGTTGTTAATCCTTGTCCAACCCCCATTGTAGATACATCAATTTTACTTAGACTTGCCATAGTTTTAGCTTCGATTTGGGGCATAACGGCATCAACACCATGAGCCCATTTGCTCCAACCAAGTTTTAAATTATTTCCAAAATTTTTTAAACCATTTGTGGCTGAGGATAAATGGTTACTATATGCCTGAAGTCTTTTATTGACAACTGCCTGAGCTCTTTCGTTTATACTTCCTTTTCCCATAGATAATTGTCGAGATCTGGCTTGCTCATATTGTTTTAACTGTTGTTGTTTTTGTAATGTTCGTTCAACCTCAAACATTCTTTGTTGCTGCGGTGATAACATAAAAGCTCTATGAAATGTTCTTCCATCTGCTTGCCCAAGATGTATATTCCCTTCTTTTCTGGCGTTTCTAATATACTCTAATTGTCTATTTAAATTAAATGCTTTTAATTGGTCACTTTGATATTTTTTCATATCAAATGTTCCATTTGCTCCTTTATAATTCCCAAGATCATTTAGGCGTGCTGATGCATCATGTAACCCTTTCATAAAATTTTTATATTCTGGACCAGTCATTGTCATTAAATTAGAATGTATTGCCTCATTTCCTTTCGAAGTAAAATTTTTAATATTTTTATTCATTTGATCTTCGGTTACCATTGGAAATGCTTTTAATAAATGCTTGTTAAGTTTATCTTCAGTTGTTAACCATCCCTTTTCTTGACCATATTTTGTTATATATGCATCATTTATAGCTTGAGAGTAATTAACACTTCTAGTTCCCATTTCCTGCGCACCTTTTTTATTTAAATAAAATGTTTCACCAGATTTGGTTACATATGTATGAGCATCTTTCATAGATTTTATACTTTGCACCATATTTTTATTATGTTTTGCAACTGATGCTTTATACTCATCTGTAAGTTTTCCTATTTCTGATGGATCATAATATTGTCCACGTGCCCCCATCCCTAAGTATGAACCATTAATATATTCTCCATTACCTTTAAATACATTTTGGGGGGCTTCTGAGATCATGTTTTTTGGAAGTTTGCCATTTGGACCAACAATTCCTAAAGGCGCAACATATGTTCCCGTATTAGTAATAGCTTTAATTCCCATAAATTGCGCTTGCATTTGCGCTAATTCTGTATTAGTTTGAGCTAATCGAGTATTTAAAACCTCAGTCGCTGATGTAGTCTGTGAAATTCCAGAAACAGAACCACCTGCTACACCGTTAATTGTTTGTATGGATGATATCGTATCTGTCAATAACATTTTAAGCTCAGTAAATACAGTAGAAATCATTGCCCATGCACGTTGAAATCCGTGAGCTAATAAGGATCCAACTGCTCCAAATACGGCTAAATTAATATGAGGTTCTGATAGTAATCCTAATATAAATGTAATAATCTCAACAACAGGAGTTAACCACATCGCCGCTTTTTCTCCGAATTCACGATATGCCAAATCTCCTTGTTGTTGCATTTCAGCTAATTTTTGCGTATATGTTTGTAAAGTTTGAGTAGCTAAATCTTCCGCTGATTTTGCAGATTCAATATCTCTTGTTAATTCTTTAATAGAAGATGAATCAAGTTTCATCATCTGCTGACCCATCTTAGGTCCAACAATTTTACCCCATAACTCAACTTGATCCATTGTGCTTAAGTTTAAGGCATCCATTCTACGTTGAATAAGTCCAACTTGATCAGATACCTTTTTCATGGATTCTCCTCCATCTTCCCATAAATCTTCGGGAGATAAACCAATACTACCTAAAGCATCTGTAACAGATGTATCTTGAGATGCAGGCTTTGTGAAAAATGCACGTAAAGCGGTACCTGCCATAGATCCTTTTACCCCTTTTTGAGCAAAAGCAGCAACAGTTCCCATTAAATCTTCCAATTTATCTTTATTGTCAAGATTAGCACCTGCTGCGGCCGCAGTACCACCTGCGTATTGTAAAGTTTGTGAAATATCATGAGAATCAATAGGAGCGGTCATTGATGTTCCAACCATCAATGTATTTAAATACTCAGCCTGCTCCCCAAAATTAACTGATTTTAAATCTCCACCAAGCATTGCTGTGTTTTGAATTAATTCTTCTAAAACACCATTTAAATTTCTACCTTCTAATTTAGCCGTTTGCAAACCACTTTCTAATACATCTAATTGCTCATTAACCGAATTTAAACCAGCACGACCTAATGTCTGCAATCCATCTGTAATATCTCCAATAGATGTACGATAAGCTATACTCATCTCATTAGCTCTATTAGATAATTCATTCATTGCAGCCCCAGTTTGATTTGATACAGTTTGAACAATTTTCATTCCTTGTTCATATTGCCCAAATGCTTCTGCTGATTGTACAGTAAAAGCTCCAACTAATGCGGTTGCACTAACTAATAAACCATCTAAAGTTCCAAAAGCCTGACTTGCCTCTGTTCCAAATTGTCCAAAAGTAGAAGTTAAGGCAGACATACCGCCCATAATAGCGGTAACTCCACCCATTGCGCCTGCAAGCACATTAAGATTAATATTTACATCTTCAGAATACGCCATTTACTCAAACTCCATTAAAATAGTGATGTATGATTTTCTAATTGAAAATTTGTCCTCCATCTACTAAATGCCCATAAAAACACTTTTTCCTCATATGATAATAATCCTTTTTGTTCTAACTGATAAATTTGAGATGGAGTCTTTCTTAGAATCAAACAAAGCTCTCCATCCATTTGCATAATTGCGTTATCTTCAATCATTTCATAATATTCATTGAAATAATTCGGTATTATCAACAGAATTTAATGCGTCATTAACGGCATTAAAAATAGTACCAGTAACAATCGCAGGGACATCGTTATACCAATCATCTGCGCTCATTTTAGGCTCTACAACTGCTGTTGCTAAAAATTTGCTTCTAAAATGATTATCTTCCTGAAGCTCCTCTGGGGTCATTTCATCAACTGTTTTTCCTGCCATACGACGATTAAATAAATGATTGACTTGTGATTCTGTTAATCTTTTTACTTTTAATTGTAAATCAATTAATTCTGGTGCAACAGTTCCATCATTTTGCTGCACATCTAATACTACTGATACACTTACATCAATTAATCGTTTAGACATACCAGTTAAAATTTCACGAGTAGCCATTACTTTTTTAGTTTTTTCTACTTTTTTATCGGTATACTCTTCAATTTTTTCTTCGACAGCTTCTGGTCTTTCTTGTCCGATAAAATCAGATATAACGTCTTGTGGGGATGGAGTTCCTTCTCCTCCAAAAGGACCTTCGTGTTCTGCAACTAATCCTTCAGCTACCGCTGTGTCATGTATTTCTTGAATAACATCAGCTTCCATATCTACTGGCTGAATAGCTTCTGATTCTGCATATCTGGTATTTTGATTAATTCTAACTGGTTCCGCAGTTTTTGTTACAACTGGTTTTTCAACTTCAAAATCTTCATTATCAATTACGTAGTTTTCTTGATATCCCATTTTATAACCTCTTAATTAAAATTATTATAAAAATATTTTTAAGAGGTTTTATTAAATATGTTTTTTAAAAACTAATAGTAATACAAATGTTCGTCGTGTTGCGGATTCTTTAGAATCGAATAACCATGAAAACAAGTAACCCATTTTGGACGATCATCTTCAACAACATCAGAACTCGTTGAAATAACATCTAAATCTCCAAAAGAATCAGATTCCAATAAATCCTCAACTGAATCTGTAAAACCAGATGGTTGAATTAATATTGTTTCTTGTGTGGTTGTAAGTCTATTTGCTCCAAATATACTTACTAAAAAATAGTTTCCTTTTAATACTTCAGATGGAACTCGACATTGAACTTTTTTACCATATCCTAAATCAACAATGAATTTTTCTCCTTTAACATCTACAAAAAGTGCGTATTTATATATATCAGACCACATACATTTGCATTTAAACTCACATCGTATAAAATTCTTAGAGTATGATGCAATAATTTCATCATCTGTTCGATGAAGTTGTTGTTTATCAACAGTAAACTGTAATTTCATTGTATCTTTCCATCAATTAAAAAATAAAAAATTAAGATATAAATTAATTATATCTTTTACCTACAAGTTTGCACAAGCAGGGTTAATCATTTTTGCAATTTCTGTGATATTCCAAGTAATATCTAATGCTTTTCCGTCAACATCTTCAGTTACTGCATCTCCTCTACCTAATCCACTTAAGGATTCTTTAGAGAGCATACATCCACTTAATGCACATACTTGTTCACCGGTGGTATTATTTCCTGGGTCTGAAGAGTTGTTGAATAAAATCATTGAAAAAGAACATCTTTTTTCGTAGATTTTAGCTAATGTAACATCAGAAAAAATTCTTTTGATTTTAAAATCAATTTTTTCTTGACCAGGGATTAAAGCATTTGGTTTGGAAATTCCAGAGTTGTAATGTTCTTTTAAATCTCGAGATAAATCGACAGATACTTCTTCTACCTCGATACGGGTTTTTTGTCCGAGCAAAATATAACCATTTACCCAGAGACGAGTTGAATTTTCATTAGCCATGTTTTATCCTCCTTAGATTACCACTACACTTAATTCAATTACATCAATAGCTCCTCTAGGAACAATTTTAACAATTGCAAGAAGTTTATTTTCCCTTACAAGTTTTCCAGCTTCATTGAAACCAGCCGTAGTAATTGCTCGAATTTCAACATCATATGGGGCAATATTATAATCTTCTAAAGCCATTAAGGAATTGTCTGTGTCCATAATATTTTTAAGAGTTTCAGATAATGCATTGATGAAACCAGTTTTAATATCTTCAGTAAGAGTTTCTCCCATAAACGGCCATGCGACATCTACTAATTGTCTTAAAACATACACTACGATACTCATAATGGATTCATAGGATAATACAACATCATCTTGAGCAGTGGTTACACCTTGCAAGAAAGTAACTCCGTATTTTTTCAAGAATGTCATTACTCCAGCTTCATTAAGAGTAATTCTATCTTCTTTATAGATATCTGCTCCATCGTTGGTTAAAGGTAATACATCTTTAACACCATTTAAGAGTTTGTTGTTTGCTCCTCCGAAAATAGCCTGATGATATTCTAATTTACTTCTAATACCAGTGTATAATTGGACGGCTTCGTGAGGTAATAAATTATATTGTACTCCATCTTCTTCAAATACAACACCTTGTCCAATAAATACAATAAATGGATTATCAATATGAGATGTAGCTTCAGTTAAAGTATCAACATCAACAACGGTATTTGGATTAATTCTACCTTGATTATCTTTTCCTGGGTAACTTAAGAATCCAGTTACACCAAATCTGTATTTAGCAACTTCAGGGTCAATTAATTTCTCAATATGAGCAACGAGTTCATTTTGAACTACTTCTGAATTACTTAATGTAGCTACACCTAATAAATTAATATCTTCTAAAGCTTCAAATGCAGCCCTATAAGCATATAATAATGTAGTATCAACATTAGCATCGTTATCCCCAGTTCCAGTTCCTTCCATACCTACTTGTAATCCATTATCTGGAATTTCTGTAGTAGATACATCACCTTTAGTTGTTAATAATTTACCATTGGAACCGCCACTTAATGTATCAATAATTTTTCCTTGATTATCTTTTTCGTAAAATACTCTAGATGGGTTAAATTTACCTTCTGAAACAACGGTGTCTCCAGCTGCAGCGGTTGATTTAACTTCGTAACCATCGGCAGTTTTAACTAAAACTTTTCCATCTGGAACAGTCAACATCGCTTTTTCATCAACTAATAACTCTGCTTTAATATATTCAGCAAATTTGCTGTTGATTCTTTTAACAACATTTGTTAAACTTGAAATGTTTTGATATTTTTTAGAACCTACCCCATCAATTGTTACGGTTAAATTATATGCATTCGCTGACGTAATGGAACGACTTAAATTAATTTTATGTTTAGGGGTTCCAGCTGTAGTAGATGTAATCTTAATAATATCTACGGTAGATTTTTCAAGTTCATCATTTTTTAATTCTGCTTCTGTATAATCTTTAGTATAAGCTTTGTACGTTAGAGATGGAGCAACAGCGTCTTGGAATTTAACTCTATATAATATAAGTCCTGCTCCGTTTTGATAAAAGTGAGGAGCAAAGTTAACGCCAAAAATGCGTTTTGCTTCATCATTAGAGGCAACAAATATTGGCTCTCCAATAGGTCCTTTGTTTGCTTCAATAGCGTATGCAAAAAGCTTATCAGAGTCTGCATCTTGGTTAAATAAACCTTCAGATAAAGTTACTTTAAAAATCGGTATTCCTTGTACCATGTTATCACGCTATATTTTTAAATTCTTCATAAGCTTCCTCAAGAGAAAACTTTTTATTTTTATCTAAACCTCTAATTAAATACAAAGATCTCATTTTTGGAATTGTAACTCCAAGTAAAGTAGCTAATTCCTCTAATGAGTATAATCGTACTTTTTTTTCTGGTTGCTTTTTTGTAACCTTTTTTTCAACTTTCTCTTTTTTTGCCATTTTATCACCTGACATTTGGTTTTGGATAAATAATCTTATCAATTTGTGGTAATTTTTCTCTTTTAATTTTACTACTGAACAAGAGTTCTAAATCAAATGAAATTCTCTCAACTTCATTGTCCTCCAATGTACTTAAATTTCTTTGTTTTGATAAAGTATAGTCATGGAGTCCATTATCTGAATAAGCAAAACCATTTGAAAATAATCGACCTTGCATCAGCATTTTAATCTCAATGTGTTTAATATTTTGATCTGTTTTAATGTAGAAAAAATGATCGTCTACATAAAAACAGTTCATATGCAGGTCATCTAAAGAATGTACGCGATGAATAATTTTTTTATCAATTCTAACCCCATAAACATCTTTAAAAAACTGGTCATCAAGTAATGCGTAAGCAATTGTCTTATATGTATATTCATCTACAAGCTGGAAATCACGAGTATAATTAAACACAACAGTTTCAAGATTAAAAAAATCAAAAATTCTTTTAGCTATAACATCATAGATTTTTTGAGCTTGAATAAGATTACGTGTATAGATATCAACCTGAAATACACCGTATTCCCAATGTTCATATCCACGTTTTGATTTATCGATATATTTGTCATATCGTACATCACCTTTATTGATAAATGGAGCTACTCTAATCGCAGGATATTTTGTTGTTTTATCTTTATTAAGAAAAATCGGAATAACTTCATTTCCAACAGTTAATCCATATCCCTCGGCTGTAGGATCTCCTAATAACTCAAAGGCAGCTCGTGTCACCTGATTTGTTATCATTATAATTCACCCCACCTAAAAGCAGTTGAACTCATAGTATTTCCAAAATTATTTTGAAATGATGAATAAATCTCTTTACCTTCTTTTGTGGTATCATTTTTTAATCCTTTCATATGGTCAATACCATGTTGTGCATGTCTCCATCGCTTAGTACTATTCCCTTTTGATCCAAATTCTCGTCTAACGCCATGAACGTGACTAGATCTATTAGATCGAGCCCATTTACTGTTTCCTAATAAATGTCGGATATCTGCACGTCCAAAAGCAAGGGTATCGTTTGTACTTCCAAAAAATATAGCATCTGCCGCATCTTCGGCAAACATTCCCTTGGAAGCTTCTGCCGCCATACGCATAGCTGGTCGTAAAAACGGCCATGGGCCGTGTGGCATTCCATCTCTTCCTACAAAACCATATTCGATATGTCCTGCATATGCGGAGCCATAATCATCACGAGCGTCAGCACTTAACGTAAAACCATTGGGGGTTGGATTCCATTTGATACTATCATGCAATCTTCCTGTTCTATATGTTCCATTGCTATGAACAAGATCTTGAGCAAATTGTACGGCTAAATCCGCTATGTCTGGTATATGATGCTGATATGTTTTTGTATCCGTCGCCATTTGTAAATTATAACTCAGATAATCAAGAAACTCCATTTCGTTATAAAATTCGCTTCCTGCATATTCATATTCTGTATAAATAAACGCAGATGCATCTTTTCCAGCATATCCTCTACCCATAATCAGTCCCCCTCATATTTTTTTTCCAAGATTAATTCTAACTGAATATGATCTCGTTTTCCTTTTAAAAATAAGTTTGGATTATATTCATCTATTTTTAAAATAAGTGTTTCATGAGGGCGAATATACTTAATACGATAATCTGCAACCTCAGATGTATTTAAGATAAATTCAGGGAGAAAATATCCAGTATACATTGGATTAGATTCTTCTCCCTTAAAATCTATTTGCTGTTCCTGTGGCTTTTGAATAATGCCGTGAATTTGTTGAATAGGAACATACTCTTCCTTTGCGAAACCAAATTCATTTTTTGTGTTTGATAGCCCTTTTTTTAATAAAAAAAAATCTTCTTGATACTGCTTGACTCTTTCGTTTTTTTTATAAATGGTTAAGAAACTCAAATATGCCACCATCCTTCTCGACAAGCCATACCATGTCTTCTAAAGACTCGCACATTTTGAATTTCAGAACTTTTATCGCTTAAAGCGGATAAAAGATTTGCATAATAATCACACCAACTTGGGATGCTACCATACAAACCCATTGAAGTGTTATTGTATTTTAAAGTTGTATCTCCAACTTGATACTCTGATGGAGCGTGAATCATTTCAATATCAGTTCTACTCAATTGACAAGCGATAATAGCGAGTAAGCATTCTTCGAATAAAGCATTATTAAATAACGTTTCACTTTCTTTAAAAGATTGTCCTAATTCACTCATAATTACACGTGTATAACGCATAATAAATGACTGAATTTCATCATCTGTTATATCCTCTGAGTCATCTATTCGAAGAATTGTTCTTACATCGCCAACTTGTAACATAATTACACTCTTAATAATTTATCGTTATAGACAATACGTTGAGAGTCAGCTAATGTAGCCCAATTCCCTCCTTCCGCAACAATCATATCCCATGTTAAGTTTTCAGGATGTTGAGCGCTCATATTATCTATAAATTCTTGTCTCTTTTCATATTCTTCTTTTGTTTCAACCCAAGGAGCAAGTTGTTCAAGTTGCTCTTCTGTAACTTCAATTACTTCTCCTTTTTCAATGACGAGTTTCATAGGGAGTCCTTCAATTAATGGAACATTCACAGGAATGTCTTCCCCTCTGACTCGTTGCATTTCTTGTTTCCTAAGTAAAATAGTAAACTTGTTAGCCGCTGACATAATCGGATTAAAAGTTAATTTTACTTTTTTAGATTTAGCTTTTGATTTGGATTTGGTTTTGGTTTCTTTTTTAGTTGTTTCTTTTTTGGTAGATGTTTTTTTAGCTGCCATAAATTACCACCTCATGATTTAATTAATTATTTATTTATTGTTTTTTAATGGCACCGACACATTCAGGGTAAATACAAACAGGAGCTTCATCGTGTCTGATATCTACAACGTCAGAAATGTGTTCGTAATCTCTGTATGCGTTAACGGTTGGTTCTTCGTCTTCGCATAACCAAAATGCGTCTTTTTGACTGTCAATGACAATTGCGGTGTCAACTAATTCATTAACAGTAATGATTCTTAAACCTGCAACAACTTGTCCAGTATCACCATATAAGATACCTCTGTTTGAGGAACCGTCTAAGGTTGCTTGTAAAAGTAAGTTTTGATATAACTCAGGCACAAATTTGAATTTAGGGTCTTGTTGTAATTCAACAAACATTCCGTAAGGCATGAGAATTACATCAGGTTCTAAAGTCATATAACCTTGAGTGTTGGTTCTTGCGGCTGCAATCATATCGGTGACAGTAGAAGAAATAGCATCTACATCAAAAGTGTCAGTTGAAGCAAGGGATGTGATGACTTGTGCAGAAGCAAAGAAACAATCCATGATGTCTTTATCTTCTTTTTTCTTCATTCTGCGTAATGCAGCTTCCATTTTACGAGCTTCCCAACCTGGGTCATCTCTGTTAATTTTTTTGTCATCGTCAGTAATTTTGTAACCAGTAGCATTTCTGTGTAAGTGTACAGTAAATCTACGTCTTACATCTTCTGCTCTAGGAACTTCTGCGTTACCTACGATTTGAACTGCAATACCTTCTTCTCTTTCTACTATATAAGTTTTAGAAAGAACTCCGTTCATTCTTTTAGGTACGAAGAATTGACGTAAGTCAGATTTATCTTCTAAATATTTAATAATACCAGGTTCAACGATATTATTATTTCTGTAATATCCTTCACCAACTTGTGGTGCTTGTGCAAAATGTTCTGCGTTCATCATTTCATCTCTCCTTTATAAAGATCCAATCATAGCTTCAAATCTTTCGCCTTCAGCTGCGGATTCATAAGCTCTTCCAATTCTGGTTGGGGTGTTACTTTTAACAAAAGTTCCGTTTGCACCAAGTTTTAACCAATCACCTTCAGTGATTGCTCCACCAGCGATAACGGAAATCATACCGTTTCTTTCGAAAGTCATTACATCGCCAACTTGATAGGTTCTTGATGCTCCCCAGTCTAATACAGGTTCTCGGTTACCTAATGCATCTGCTGCGCCTAAATTAGCTTCGGGCATAGAATCGTCACCGATTACACCAACAAAATTATCATCTTTACCAGATGCACCTTCAACAACCCATACACCTTTTACACCAGAGTCTTCAGCTGGCATAGTGTCTGGAACACATACTGCTTTGTATGCGCTTCTTACATATCCGTTTGCATCTTTTACATTGCTAATACCATTGGTGATGGTTGCTGCTGCTCTACCAGTTAATATTTGTCCACTTGAAATAATCATTTAAATCGCTCCTATCCTCTAATTTGAGTAAGTCTTTGAGTTAAGGATTCACTTAATTTAACATCTTCAGAAGATTCTTCTTGATATTGGTGAACATCTTGTTCTTTAATTGGTTCTTCGATTTTAACCATATGTTTTAATTGTTGGCTAAATCCTTCAATGTAACGGTTTAAAGCTGGTTCGCCCATATCTGCGATTTCTTCTTCAGTTAAACCAAAGTTTGCTTTTTTACTTAATTCCATAACTTGAGTTCTTAAACTAGATAATTTTTCGTCTTCAATTTTTGCAAAAGTAGCTTTTAACTCTTCAACTTCAGACATTAATCCGTCTTTTTCTTGTTTTAAAGCGTCAATTTCATTTTTTAAAGCAAAGATTTCAGTATCTTTATCAGCTTTAGCAGTTTGTAATTCATCTTTTTCTGCTTTAAATTGCGCTTGGAGTTCGTTGATTTCGTCTACTTTATCCATCTTAAATTGATTAAATTCATCAACTATTTGGTTGTATTTGGTTTCAAAATCAGACATATTAGTCCTCCTTATTTTTTCTTTTTGTTCTCTTAATTCTTCGAAACGCTTTGCATCTTCTGCGGAAAAATTAATTTTCACGGTAGCATCTTTATCGGCTGGAACAGCAACAATAGATAATTCATGAAATTCAATATTTTTTGCTAACAATTGGAATCCGTCATCTCCAAACCAATGTGAGCATTTCCAGATTTCAGATCCACATATGCTACATATATGGTCGCATCCAAAACCCACGCTGGTTGAATCAAGGAAACCTAATTGCATTTTGCGTAAAATATCTTTTTCTGCGGCATCAAAGTTTGCCTCATAAGCAACAGCTTTTTTACCATTAGTTGGATCAACTCCAACTGCTGCTTGCGTAATTTTTCCAACAACAGAAGTAGTATTATTAGAATGGTTAACCAACAATGGTTTTCCCACTAATGATTGCACAGACTTTTGAAGTTCTTCTGCGGTCACAGTAATGTCATTAAAAGTACCTTCGTGAACCGCATATCCACTCACTTTAACGATGTCATTCTGCTCTTCGAAAATTGAAGGAGAACTATTCGCTTCTGTTAATTTTACGTGCATCATAAATATCTTCTCGATAAAAATAATTTTATTAGATAATTAAGAATTATCAAATGTGTGTTCTTTTTAAGCTTTATAAAAAGCATTCTTTAAAAATTATGCCAAAATACAATATCATTGAGTGAAATAAAAAAATATTTTAAAAATAATATTTATTGATTGATTTGAAAAACAAAGATTTCTACGAAAGATTTATATAGTTTTACTATACTATACACGTTTATGGAAGAAAATAACAATGGTTGTATCTATATTATCAAAAATTTTGCCAACGGAAAATACTATATCGGTAAAACCATTAGAAATGATAGTGATGAAAAGGAGCCCTATCAAATAGTAAGAAGAAGGTTTCAGGAACATATAAGAGAAGCTTTTACTAAAGATAGTCCTACATATAATTACTGTTTATCAAGGGGTATTAGAAAACATGGAAAACAAGCATTTGATGTAGCTATTTTAGCTGATAACGTCCCAGAAGAAGACTTAATGCTTGTTGAGGCTCATTATATTGATTTATATGGAACAACAGATCCGAATATAGGTTACAACACTTCCAATGGTTTTAATGATAACTCAAATATTGATGAGTATAGAAAAATACAACCAGACGATGATTATGAAACGGAATCACAAGTAAATATCGAGGACGATCTATCAAATGAGGATATTGAAGCGTTCTTGAAGGAATTATAATATGGAAAACGATAAAAAACTTAAATTAACTCTTTTAAAAGCCAAAAAAGATCCAGTTTTTTTTATAGAAAATTTTTGCTACAACCAAGAAGGAAAAAAATATAAATTAGAACCTCAACAAAAATTATTTTTACGAGATCAAAGTCCATATAAAATTTTATTTTGTTCCCGTCGTAGCGGCAAAACATTGGTTATGGTTGCAGACATTTTACATAAATCATTTTTTAGAAAAAACCAATTACTTACTCTTGTTGCTCCAACTGGGGATCAGGCAAAAGAATTCGCTACAACATTCGATGGGATTGTCAAAAGAAGTAGTTTGCTACAATCAAGTTTTGAAACATTAAATAAAATGAGTAAAGAACTTACAAATGGAACAAGAATTAAGTTCGCTACAGCTGGAGCTCAATCTGGTAAAAAAGAGGACTCAGCTTTAGTTGGAAGTGGTTTTAACACATTATATTTAGATGAATGTCAATCTTTAGATGCCGATGCTTTGGCTACAATTATTCCTGCTGTTACTGGGCAATTAGGTCAGGCAGAAATGGTTTTTAGTGGAACACCAAGAGGAAAAACTGGATTTTTCTATGAGAATATTAAAAATGCAAAAAGCATTAGGGAATGCTATGTTAATAACGGAAAGGCAAAGCCATGTCCAAATAATGGGGATTATAGTTTGCATAGATTTCAAATTACTGATATGGACGAAGACGGTAATATATTATATTCTCGAGCCCCTCATAGATTGCCAATTTCTGAGCTTGAAACCATTAGAAATACTATAGGAATAGAAAAATTCAGACGAGAATTTTGTTTGGATTTTGTAGATGATATTAGTATTCCATTTTATGCAGGATTACGTGATATGGCTGGAATCAGAAAAGAACCACGCTTTTTTGAGGATACTCGTATCGCATGCGCTGGTATTGATTTTGGTAAAAGAAGAAACAATTCTGTTTTAACTGTTGGGGTGCAAGATACTCGAACAAACAATTGGGAAATATTGTATTACAAATATTGGGAATTAGGAACAAAATATCAAACAATTACGCATTACATTAATCAGATATTACCATTACGATTTCCACAACTTCAAGCTCTTTGTATTGATGCAACTGGAGTCGGACAGGCAATTGCTGAGCAGATTGATCGAGCGGCTCCATTTTCAATATATGATATTATCTTTTCACAACCTCAAAAGGTTAATCTTGTAGAAAATACCATTAATAATTTAGAAAGTCGTTTTGTTACATATTACCCACACAAAAAGCTAAACAAAGAAATGAGTGAGTATATTAGGGAAACAACTGATAATGATAGAACTGTATATAAAAAAGGAGAATCCGATGACTTTATCGATTCATTTACATTATGTAATATGGCTATCACAAAATATCTTGAGGACGGCCCAAAAAGAATAACTCCATATTATATAGGTGGATTGGGAATGAACATATTTAATGATAGTACATACAAACCTAAAAATTATAATAAACGAGGATAAAATATGACGCAAAAAATTATGATTAGAAAACATCGTCCATCAAGTCGATTATATGGAAATCCATATGCCCCAATTCGATTAACTTATACTATCATTGAAGGTTTATATCAAAGAACTGTACTTAATTCTATCATACAAACATTAATTGCAAATATTATTCCACCTTATTTTACATTAACGGTTGAAGGATTAGATGGAAAACGTATGCCTGAATTGGAACAGGAATGCAGAAAAATCAGTCAGGTTATCAATCGTACTCATTTAGCAGAGCTTGAAAAATGGTATTTATTACATGGAACCGCATTAGATTATTGTGGTAATGTAGATGAGGACGGAGATCCAGAGGAAATCTTTTTATTACATCCTGGAGATGTACAGCCAAAATTTTATGATCTTGGACATCCAAATTATGGAATGATAGAATACTGGACTTACTCTTACAATAATCAGACTTTGCATATACCCCCAGATGATATTAAAATTTATGCTCATGATCCAAATATCGGTGAGCTATATGGTAATAGTTTTGTTAACTCATTGCAGGATACATTAGTTGAATTTTTAAATAATAGGCGAGATTTAGCAGAAGTGCTTAATCGTTATGCAATCCCAATCGTTCAATGGGCTGTAGATGTAACCGATGTTCAAACACAAAATCAAGATACATTTTTAAAAAGAATTGAAAGAACATTGCATCATCAGCTTGCTGCTGGAGATGATTTAGTTCTTGATTCACGTATTGAACCACGTACATTAAGTTTTGCAAATGATATTGGGCATTTAATTAATATTTTAGATGCTTCAAGGAAAGATTTGGGTATGTTAGGTGTGCCTGAATCCTTAATGGGTGGTCAAATCAGTAACCTTAGCGGTGGTAAAACTCAGGCCGCTGTATTTATGATTAAAGTCAATAAATATAGGGCGATATTAAATGATTATCTTGCAGAAGAATATTATATTCCATTTTTAAGCAAAAAAGGATATGAAAGAGGAAAAGATTATCATAACGTTTATATTGCATTTCCAAGAGCAACAACCGAACTGCCAAGTGATAAAATCATTGAAGTTAAAACTTCTGTAGAAATGGGTTTTATTACTCCAAATGAGGCAAGATTAGAACTTGGATATAGAGGTGCTGCTCCAGGGGTTACCGATGAATTGAAGGAGATATTTAAAGTGAGAAGTATTCAATATGAGACGGGAAATGGTAATCAAACTGACCCTACTTCTCAAAAAACAAAAGTAGATGAACCTAAAAAGCGAGATGGAAGCGACCCTGATAAATCAAAAGACAGTTCAAAAAAGTCAACTGCTGGCGATAGATAGGTGATATAATGGGCTACTTATATGCTCTCGTTAATAAAAAAAACAATAAAAAATTCATTGGGAAAACAAATTTAGAAGAAAAGGTGTTAAAACAATTTTTATATAGAGCCCTTGACGACAATAAACATTATAATAAATTATTGCAAAAAGATTGGTTCAGGTATAATTTTGAGTTCTATACCATTGAAAGTGATGATTGCATTGAAGATTTCGATAGATTAATAAACAATGAAGAACTACTTAATCCTAAGAATGGTTACAATGTTTTCAATGACTTGCAAAACAAGAAAGGAAGACATAAAAAGACAAAGGTCTATACAGAAGACATTTGTTTATTGTATTGTTTCCATGAAGATGTCCAATTTTGGGTAAAAATACTTGGATTGGAACGCAACACCATTTCAAACAGATTAGGTAATTTTGATTTGTTCAATAATGATTATTTTCATAGAGCTATTGCAAGATATGATGATTATTATTGGACGGCATTAAGAATACTGTATTTAGATGAAGTGTGTCTCACGGCAGATCAATTAATGGATCGTATGCTTAATAGATATGATGTTAGCGGTCAATTAAGGGTCACTCCACGTAAAATCAGTAAATTCTTTTCCATTCATGGAGTTGGCTCCAAAGACAAAAAGCAAAAAGGATGTTTAGTATTTTGCCCACATTGTGATAAAAATGAAGATGAATGATGATGAAAAACTGAAATCATTGGTTAAGTATTGCTACGCATATCATAAAAGTGGAAGAACTAATCGCTGTGCTAAAATTATTGGACGAAGTTTAGCCGAATGTCAAGCTACTATAGATGATATTAAAGTAGCAAGGCTTTTACTTCAAATTTTAGAGGGCGATATAAATGTTAAAAGATAGTTATCTATTAAGAGGCTCAATCCATAAAGAAAGAAGAGGCGTTACTCAAAATGTGCGCACTTTTCTTGAGCTATTTAATTCTTTTTACGACAAAGTAAGACAAGGTAAATATCCTAATTTTTACCATGATATGTGCGATCCCTACGGCTTTGCCTTGTTATGTTCTGATTATTATAATCCTGATTTAAAATTCGATATGGATTTAACTTGTAAAGAGGTGTTTGAAGGACAGGCAAATGAGAATCGTATTGATTGCATTACATATCAAGGTCAATTTAGTTTTTTTGAAATTTTAAAATTATTGTACAGAGGATTTTGGTTCGATTACACTAAGGCCGTTCACGTTTATGAAAATCAGCACGATGCTTTTGATGTGTTTAATCAAATTCTTAACGGAAATGGTTTTGTATTCAATAGGGCAAAACCAGATTTAAAAAACAGCAGAAAAAGTATCAAGACAGCCACCGAAAGTATCATTTCATTGAATGATGAGAAACCTATTAGGATTCCACATATATGGAGATTATGTGATGGAATGATTGCACCTTTCATTGTAATGGAACATCATCGTGACATAAAGGTTGAAAAAGCAGAATGTCATGGATATGGAGAGGGGTTATTTTTAGTGTCAAACAACAAAATCATTGATGTGATTAAAATTAATGACACATGGTTTACTGATTTGCCCCTTGAAAATAGATTAAAATTTGGATATAAATGCACCGAATATGAAGTGGCTCCATTTATTAAGGCGTGGAGTTGGCGTAGTGTTTTAGAGGCTGGTAAACTATTGAAGGCTAATTCAACAAATGGATTATTGGTTAGAGGGTGTCGAGAAGACTTTTTTGAAAACAGATGGTTCAACTGGTCAAAAACAAGCTTGGTTTATTGTTTCAAGAATAAAGGAGAGCTTGTTGCAAATCTTCGCGGATCAAGTCAGCCTACCTTTTATACTTTAGAGGGAGATGAAGGAGTCATAAACCCATTTGAAGAAAGAAAAATAGAGAGGGTCTGGTTGGACAATTTTGATATAAAAGAATTTCAGAAAATTTTACAGTTAAAATACAAATCCTGAAAAATCAAACCGAAATCTTTATATATTGGTTCATACATAATAAGTAATGTGACTGGGAAGTCGTCATTGAGGCATAGTATTTCCAAGTCACACACTTTGAAGTACATAATAAAAACACGTTAAATGGGAAAACAAACATGAATGATCCATAGGGTCTTTTTTGATTCTTTATGGTGATGGTTGTTGGTTTTTAACCCCTATGGGTCATTGCGGTTAGGTGATTTTGGGGTGTTGGGGAACACCCCTTATTCATATGGCTTCCTTACAGGAGCTATCCTTGGGAAGCCGAATCTATTCATAATAAAACCTAGACTTAACTGTTCGAAGAAACACGAATTAGATGAAGGGGGTGATTCCCCCTTTTTCCCCGTTGTTATAGTAGTATAATGGCTATTACATCTGCCTCGTAAGCAGAAAATGGTGGTTCGATTCCGCCCTATGACTTTGGCAATATTCATGATTTATTGCCTCCAAATATATTTCATGGAGGGTTGAGACCCCAACCTCGTTAAAAACACTCTTCGTTCAAATAAAATATCAACTCTATGAGGGCTGAGCCCCCAACCTCGTTAAAAACACTCGCAGTTAAATAAGTTATAGTTTCTTTCACCTCCTTTGAAAGTGCTAATAATATCCTGGAGGGGGGTTCCCCTCCGAGCCCTATTTGGCGGAGTGGTTACGCTATCGGTTCTGAACCGATTCTACCCCAGTTCGAATCTGGGAATAGGGCTTTGCACCTCTTGGTGCTGACATATAATCAATTCCTATGCGAATACAAACTGAAGTGCAGCAAGAGTGTTTGTTGATGGAGTGGTTGCACTTCAGTTACCGTTTGGGTGCGTAAGATAGTTAGGCTATTCTGTCTGGCTCCAGACCAGAACATCGCAGGTTCAAATCCTGTCGTGCCCATTTGGGTTTTTACCCATAACAAAGTTGTTTCATACTTTGTAACCTTCCTTTAATATCAATGAAAACCTTTGTCGCAAGATGAAGGTTGAACTCGTGGTGTAATGGAAGCACACAAGCCTTCGGAGCTTGCGATGGGGGTTCGATTCCCCTCGAGTTCGTTTGGGTAGCGAATACCCATTAAATCCATGAGATAAATTCTCGCTTCGTAAGGGGTGCGAGTGTGCCCCTGAAGGGAAACTAATTTTTTCATAGAATTCACCACAACCAAAGAGGCAAAGATCATTTTGTTTTTGTCTCTTTTTTTTTAAAAAAACTCTTAATAACTGGAAGCAAAAACCATTGAATATTATTAAAATTAGGTGATTTAATGATAAAACGATGTGTTATGTGTGGCGCGTTTATGGAATTTCAACGTAATGGTATTGTAGTAGAAAAGTGGATTTGTCCAGTCTGTAAGCGCGAAGTTGTTCAATTAAAAACAGAAGAAAAAAAAGATAATGATGAATTTATATGATCATCATTATTGAGAATGTAAGATTACGTCTCCTTTTTCGGTCATATCTTTGATTAAAGCGCAAAAATCATTGATTGCTAAACATTTATCACGATCTTCCGCAAATGCTTTAATTCCAATTGCTTTAATGAGATCAACCTGTTCAGCAAATTTAAAGATACATGGGAGGTAACTTAATAACAAATCGTTATCCAAGCTTATTTCCTCTTCTCTAATTTCTTCAACAAAAGATTTTACTACACCTAATTCAATATGATTAATTACATTTTTTATTTCATTATCTGAGTTCATAATATCTACCTCTTTTTTGCAATTTTGTAATTGCATACATTATTATGTAACAGCCAATATATAAAGATTTCGGTTTGAAGTTCGTATAGGTTAAAAATGAAAAATTTTTGTGAGCAATGTACCAAAGCTCTGGTCGACCGAGTGGGTTTTGTGCTTATTTTACTCGCCGCCGTAAATATGTAGTAATAGGTGTAGTAGGTGTAGTAGGTGTAGTAGGTGTAGTAGGTGTAGTAGGTGTAGTAGGTGTAGTAGGTGTAGTAGGTGTAGTAGGTGTAGTAGGTGTAGTAGGTGTAGTAGGTGTAGTAGGTGTAGT
>Ga0256404_1000345_pt1 | contig 121542 bp, 108 predicted proteins | sample RumenRJG_01DNA_FD_185990 | JGI IMG/M metagenome (GOLD analysis project Ga0256404, IMG submission 185990) | Bovine rumen microbial communities from Lethbridge, Alberta, Canada - RJG_01 | ecosystem: Host-associated > Mammals > Digestive system > Stomach > Rumen | place: Canada: Alberta... | reverse complement strand
GATCATGGCTGGGACCTCCTACGCTTGTGATATGCCTTACACCGACAGTGACAAGGCTAACTCACGACGCCCGGCAAGGGCCATGCCCGCAGAGTGAGTCCCAGCCACCTCACTCCATATCGTCTAGTAGGTCCACACAGCACGAAAGAGGGCGCCTGGCCGCAAGGTCGGGCGCCTTTTTTACGCGCGGTGCGCCGCCTGGTACTGCCGCAGCGCCGTCGCGAGCTGGTCCGGGCACGAGGTGCCCCGCAGGCCGCACTGGATGCCCGAGAGCCGGCCGATCGCGTCGTCGACGTCCATGCCGCGTAGGACAGCTGCCAGCCCGACGGTGTTGCCGGGGCAGCCGCCCACGAACTCGACGTCGGCGATCCGCTGGTCGTCCGTGATATCGAAACGAATCTCGCGGGAGCATGTCCCCGTGGTCCTGTAGGTCTGCATGTGGTGTCTTTCCCTCTGTCTGAATGCCGATACTGTAATGTACCCCGGTCAGTCGGTCAGATAACGGAAGGTCTCGCGTGCGACGGGATGCTCGAGCGTGAAGGGGACACGCAGGATCGGCAGCTCCCGGCCCTCGTCGTTGCGCTGCGTCTCCTCGGTGATCTCGTCGATGTGCGGCGTGACGCATCCGAGGTAGTAGTGGTCGCTGCCCTCGGAGTCGCTCTTCTTGATGAAGAGGTGGATGCGCGTCGTCGCGGGGTCGAACTTGGACAGCTTCTGGTAATCCGCGCTGCGGAGGCTGCGGTTGCTCTGCGAGAACCAGATGAAGTCCTCCTGCGATACGAGTTCGTCGCGGTAGCGGATGCTGGCGGCGACATCAGCCGCCTTCTCGTAGGTGACGAAGATCACCCAATCGCTCGTCTTGAACGCGTAGCCGTTGATTGTGCCCTCCTCGTTTTTGTCCCAGCAGAGGAGGCGGCAGGCGTCCTTGCGCGTATAGCGGGAGTTGATGCAGAGGCGCGACTGCGGGCTGGCATTTGTATACTCCAACTCGTAGGTGTGCAGGCCAAAGTCGACGACCTCATCGAGCTGTCGCCTGAACTCCTCGTCGGCAAGCGCGGCGACCAGCTTGTCGGTGAGGGAGACGGTCTCGCCGTCGCAGGTCAGGAGCGCAGGGTACTTGTTCCTCGTGATCGTCGGATAGAAGCCGAGCGACAGGACGCGACAGGCGTTGCGCAGCTCGCGCAGGTAGTCGCGATCGGGCCGGTAGGTGCCGCGCATCTGGTCGGCCGCCTGCAACTCCGCGACGATCTCGCCAAGACGGACCGCGGTACCGTCGGACTCCGCCAGGCAGCGAAGAAGGACGAGGTCGGTCGGACGCTTGCCGTTTGCGAGCTCGCAGGAGACGAACTGTAGGATGGGGCGCTGGTCGTCGTCGAACCGCACGTGGTAGTCGGGCTCGCATTTGGTAAGAAACTCGTGGTAGCTGCCGAGGTTGTTGTTGTCGAAGATGTTGTACGGGCTCGCCTCGCCCCAGTCGCGGAAGTCCTCGAGCGTGGGGATGCGGCCCAGACGCCGACGCAGGTTGGTGTAGGCGTTGCGCAGTAGCGTCAGCTTGGTGAAATTTGCGTTGTTGATGCTCCGCAGGACCTTCTTGCGTGACACCTCGTCGAACTGGATCGACGTCGTGCCGGGGATGAAGGCGCCACCGTCGTGGACGTCGTGGCGGAGGCGTTCCTTCTCGTAGGATCGGTCGCCGTTGAGCGCGATGGGGATGTTGTAGTTGTTCTGATAGTTGCCGATGAAGTCGATGACGCAGACGTAATCCTTCTCGGGGTTGACGCGCAGGCCGCGGCCGAGCTGCTGGACAAAGACGATCGCCGAGTCGGTCGGGCGGACCATGACGACCTGGTTGACCGTGGGGATGTCGACGCCCTCGTTGAAGATGTCGACCGTGATGATGTAGTCGAGCGCACGGGGTCCCTCGGGTCCCTCGAGGCGCTCCATCGCATCCTCGCGCTCGTCGTCGGTCGACGCACCGGCAAGGGAGACCACGCGGGCGCCGAGACGGCCCATCTCCTCGGCTACGTGCTCGGATTCCACATTGCGCGAGCAAAAGATGAGGCATTTGAGGCGGGGACCCGAGTAGCCGAACTTGCGTGACTGCTCGATGATTGCCTTCGCCTCTGCTGCATAGTCGGGCTCGCCACCCTCAAGCTTGGGCGCAAAAGCCTCGTCCGTGATGCCGAAGTAGTGGAACGGCGACACAAGGTGGTTCTCGAGCGCCTGCTGCAGGCGGATCTCGTAGGCGACCTGGTAGTTGAAGAATTCGAAGACGTCGAACCTGTCGTTGCGCTCGGGGGTCGCGCTCATGCCCAGCAGGAACTTGGGCTCGAAGTAGTCGAGGACCCGCTGGTAGGTGCTGCCTCCCACGCGATGAACCTCGTCCACGATGATGTAGTCGAACTCCCGCGGGCTGAACTGCAGCAGGTTGTTCTGCTTTGAGAGGGTCTGTATGGTACAGAAGAGGCAGTCGGCGTCGACATCCGCGTTGCCGTCGCCGTAGAGCCCGTAGCTGGAATAGGTGTCGCCGAGGACGCGCTCGAAGCTCTTGAGGGCGGCCTTGGCGATGCGCTCGCGGTGAACGATGAAAAGCACGCGCCGGGGCTTGGGCGTGCACTGTTTGACGTCGAACGCGGCAAGGTACGTCTTGCCCGTGCCGGTGGCCGAGATGACCAGGGCGCGCGGCTCGCCGTTTGCCCGCTCCTCCGCGAGGTTTCGGAGCGCGGGCCGCTGCATATCGTTCGGCGTGATGACGCCATGCGCGGCGGGTCCGTCTGTGGCTGCCACGACCTTCTTTGCCTGGTTTGCCTTGTAGGCGACCTCGTACTGCGCTATGAACTCGGTCGAGAGCGGACCGCAACAGGGCGCATTCCAGACCTGCTCGTAGACGCTGTGGAAGGAGTCGACGATGTCGCCGTCCGCCGCCGAGCTGACAGAGAGGTTCCACTCCATGTTGGCCTGCAGCGCGCGCTCGGTGATGTTGGAGCTGCCGACGATCAGGTCGACGGTCTCGCCATGGTGGAAGGCATAACCCTTTGCATGAAGTCCGCCCTGCTTGTAGGTGGTGTCGTTGTAGATGCGGACGTCTATGTTTGGGTAGAGCTGCAGGGTCCTCAGGGCTTGGGGGTCGGTGAAGGTCAGATAGGTGCCCGTGATGAGGCGGCCGCGGACGCCGCGGGCCTTGAGGAGGTCGAAGGTGAGCAGGAGCTGGTCGAGACCGCCTTGATTGATGAACGCGATCGCCATATCGAAGGAGTCGCCCTGCTGCAGCTGCTCGAACTTCTCTATCAGAGTCTCGAGGACGCTGGTGCCTGCCTGCGTGTTGTTGTAGACGATCGAGGGGCGGAAGCTCTCGCTGGACAGGTTCTGGCGGTTGATGAAACCGGTGGAGACGCCTGACACGAGATCGTCCCTGGTGGCAGGGTCCATACCCGCCGGCGGGACGATCTCGAGACTGTAGGTCTTGTTGCCGACGCGGCTGAGATCGGGCAATCTACGTGCTGCTTCTGCCATGCCAGCCCCCTTGTATAGACTCACCGCGTTTATTCCCTGGGATCATACGGCAGCTTTAGTGGTGTGCACCGGCCACCGATTGTGCAATCGACAGCCGGTGTTGTGGCGACGTCTGACCGACGCTCTTGAAATGGGTAAGCACGCGAATTGAATAGCTGGATGAGCCGTCGGGTTTACAGCTCCGTTTTTTCGGTTCGCTTGCGTTTGGCGTTGCCGTCTCATACCCCTGACTTGACAATACGACCCTTTTGTTGCAAATCCTCTGTTTTTCGATTGATTTGCGTCGTGTCGTCCGCGCCTGCGATGCCCCTACCTGCACTTTTATAAATGGGGTAGGTGCGGTAAAAACCCGGGTTTTGTCGACACCACATCAACGAGACGTCTAGCTGGGCTTTTGTGGCGAGTCGAAAAGGCGGATTGCAACAAAAAGGTCGAAATGTCAAGTCAGGGTCTCGGAGCCCGCCCCGGGATGAGCCTGTGTGGCAGATGGGCGAAAGCTGTCGTGAGCGCAGCGCAGTTTTCAGCTGTTTTGACTCAATCGAGGCAACGATGGCCACGCGATATTGAGCACTACACACCAAGGGCACTGCATGCATCCCAAACGGTACCCGCCCGATGGGGTAGGCTTCTTGCGTGAGGCGAAACAGGAGGTCGGCGTGAAGACAATCCATGTGGCAGGGGCGATCATCGTGCACGGCGGGCGGCTGCTCGCGTGCCAGCGCGGATACGGGGCGATGAAGGACGGCTGGGAGTTCCCGGGCGGCAAGGTCGAGCCGGGGGAGAGCGCGGCGGACGCGTGCCGGCGCGAGATCCGCGAGGAGCTGGGCTGCGAACTGGACCGGGTCGACTACTACCACACCGTGGAGTACGACTACCCGGACTTCCACCTGAGCATGGACTGCTTCGTCTGCACGCTGCCCGCACACCAGAGCCCGCACCTGCTAGAGCACGAGGCGGCGCGCTGGTTGAGCCGTGCGGAGCTGGACAGTGTCGACTGGCTGCCGGCGGACGAAGGGCTGATCGCGCGAATCGCGGACGAGTGGGATACTGTGGTGGGCTAATGACTTGCATATCGATAGCATAAAGCAATACAATTACTACGGTATCAAGCAAGGGAGGTGCGAAATGAAATCTGATGTCGTATATGCACGAGTTGAGCCGGATGTGAAAGGACGTGCGGAGGCAATCCTCTCCGGTCTTGGAGTCTCCGCCTCGAGCGCAATCGGTATGTTCTATCGGCAAATTATCCTGCATGGCGGGCTGCCGTTTGATGTCGCATATCCCGCTCAGGCCCCTCGTGATATGACCATGGCATCTGATGAGGAGCTAAATGATGCTCTCGAGCGTGGATGGCGCGATGTCCAGGAGGGCCGTGTGACACCGATTTCCGATGCGATGTCCCAGATTCGCGGGGACCTTTCCCTATGAGATCCTACGAGGTGGTAATTGCTGACGAGGCTCTTGTTGATGTCCGCGAAGTCGCCGCATATATTGCCTACTCTCTCGGTGCTCCTAAACCCGCCGCACGATTTCTCGATGACTTCGAGAAAGCAGTAACGAGTCTTGCGACATTGCCAAACCGCCACGAGGTTGTGTCAGTCGAACCTTGGAAGAGCAGGGGCCTGCGCCATATGACCATGGGGAAATACACAGTCCTTTACCAAGCCGATGACAAGACAGGCAAGGTGACGATAATGCGGGTCCTGTATGCGAGCGGTGATTTTCAAGCGCGTTTGTAATTTAACCTTTTCATTCAGAGAGGAGACCGCATGAAGGCGAAGTTTGTGCACCGTTGCACGCATGTGCTGGACAAGGAGAAGACGATCAAGTTCTACGAGGAGGCACTTGGCTTCCGCGTGGTGCGCGAGTCGGGTCCGGAGGACGGCTCGTGGAGCAACACCTTCATGGTCAACGACGAGACGCCCTTCGAGCTGGAGCTCACCTGGAACCGCGGCCGCACCGAGCCCTACGACAACGGCGGCATGGACACCCACATCGCCTTCTGCGTGGACGACATCGAGGCGGCGCACGCGCTGCACGAGCGCATGGGCTGCATCCAGAAGGAAAATCCCAAGATGGGGCTCTACTTCATCACGGACCCCGACGGCCAGCGCATCGAGATCCTCCCGGAGAAGTAGGGCCGCTGGGACGAATGCCGCCCTGTCTTTCGGATAGATGACACTCGTCGATGCTTGGGCGAAATGTGTGCGTCTTTGAGCTACATTGTGGAGGTCGTGAGTAGATTTCGACACCCCGTAGCCATCGATCGGTCGAGCTGAGGAGCGCACATGGCTTTCATTGACGTAGTGGAGTGGTCGCCGCGCACCAACGACATCTATGCGTGGAAGTACCCCCACGAGAACCTGAGCACCAGCACGCAACTGCTGGTGCGTGAGTCCCAGGAGGCCGTGTTCTTCTCCAAGGGGCGAATCATCGGCAAGTTCGGCCCAGGCAAGCACATCCTGAGCACCGAGAACCTGCCACTGCTCCGCAACCTCTTTGGCATCCCCTTCGGCGGCAAGAATCCCTTCCTCGCCGAGGTCTGGTTCGTCAACAAGGCCATGCCGCTCACCATCGACTGGCGCACCACGTCCATGCGCATCATGGACCCCGTGTACGGCGCGATGGTGCCCATCGTGGCCATGGGCCGCTACGGCCTGCAGGTGCAGGACGCCGAGAAGTTCCTCGTGAAGCTCGTGGGGACGCTCACGGAGTTCAACGCCGCCCAGCTCACCGACCACTTCATGGGCCCGCTGATCGCAAAGACCAACAGCGTGATCGTCTCCTACATGACGGCCAACCGCGTGAGCATCACCGAGATCGCGGCGCACCTCGACGAGCTGGGCACCTTCCTCAGCCAGCCCATGGCGGAGTTTTGGGAGGACTACGGCCTGCGGCTCACGGGCTTTTACATCACCTCCGTCGATATCGACATGTCCACCGCCGAGGGCCGCAAGATCTCCGAGGCGATTTCCGACCGCAGCGCGCAAAACATCGCCGGCTACACCTGGCAGCAGAAGCAGACCTTTGGCATGGCCAACAACGCCGTGGGCAAAGGCGGCAGCATGGGGCTATTGGGCATGGCCATGCTGGGCGGCGCCTTTGGGTCCGGCGGGGGAGGATTCGCCCAGGGCATGATGCAGCAGCCGTCCCAGACGGGGTTCAATACGGCACCGGGCCAGGGCGGCTACCCCCAACAAGGCAGCTACCCGCAGCAGGGCGGCTATCAGCAGGGCGGCTACCCCCAGCAGGGTGGCATGGCGCCCGGCGTCGGTGGACCTGCGGCTGGCCCCATCCACGCGCGCAAGGAGGTCTTTTGCGCGCACTGCGGCCGCAAGTTCTCCGCTGACATGAGCTTTTGTCCCAACTGCGGGCACCGGTACAACCCCTGCCCCGTCTGCGGCGCCGACAACGACGAGGGCGCGCGCCGGTGCGTCTCGTGCGGTGCAACCCTGTCCGGCGCACCGACCGCCGCGGACCTGCAGGACGCCTGCCCCCGCTGCGGCGCGCCGTATAAACCCGGCACCAAGTTTTGCCCGCACTGCGGCCAGCGTCTGGGCTAGGGTCGCCTAGGGAAGGGGTCTCGGATGAACTCGAATGGCAGCTCACAGGTGGCCAAGGTATTGATTTTCGTCTTTGGCCTGTTGATCGTCTTCCTCGCCCTCCACTGGATGCTGCCCTGGGTGTCGGGTAGTATCGACAACCGCGCCTTTGTCGCGCTGGACATCGTCCTGCTGTACCTGCTGGTCTTCCTCCCGCCGCTGCTGCAGCCGAGGCTGAGCCAGGCCACTACGGGCAGGATCGTGTCGCTGGGCGTGCTGTACTGGGGCATCGGCATCTACGCCGCCTTTACCGTCGTGATGGTGATGCTCGCCTGCACCTACCTCTACCTCGCCACCCGCCTGCTGGTCATCCTGCAGCTCGTCGGCGCGTTTGTGATGGTGGGCGTGATATACGCCTCGACGACCGTGCACGGTCACGCCGATGCGGTCGAGGCCAACGAGGGTTACCTGATGCGCAACATCGACAACATCAGGTCCCTGGCATCGTCCGTCGCGATCGACGCGTCGGCGCTGGGCGGCGCCTACGCCGACGCCGCAGGCAAGGCCGCGCGGATCGGCGACGAGCTCCGCTACCTGAGCCCCGTGACAAACGACCAGGCCTACGCCCTCGAGGACCAGATCTACAGGCAGCTGGGGGAGCTCTCCGGCCTCGTCCAGGCGGCCCGCAGCGGCGGCGTGGGACCCGACGAGCTCTCATACCGGGCCGATGACCTGCTGCTCCTCATACGGCAGCGTAAGTCTCTCATCAACTAGGGCCATCATCCAGAGGCTGGGCGACCGGCTAGAGCGTCAGAAGGGAAAGCCATGACAGGCAAGGTGTTTCCGGATTCGGCGAATATCTACGAGGACGAGGCAAAGGTCCTCTTTGACTACTACCGCCGCGCCGCCGAGAAGATCATCTCGGAGGAGGACGCCGTCCAGGACCAGATCAATTACATGCAGCAGTCCCTCAACCAAAACGCCCAGAAGGCTGCCGAGGCCGAGAAGAAGATGCAGACGATGCTCATCGCGGCGATCGTGTCGGTCGCGGTCGGAGTGGTGCTGCTGCTGGTGGCGCCAGTTCTGATCGTGGTGGGCCTCGGTGCGGGCGGGTACTTCTTCTACGCGCGCACGCAGGCGCAGAAGGAGCAGGCCGCCGCCCAGCAGGGCGTGCAGGAGTGCAACAACAGGATCGCCGCGCTCGTGGCGCAGAAGAACAACATCCGGCGCGACTACCGGGTCAAGAAGATCGGTGTCGCCTACGTGCCGGTGGCGGAGCGCGTCCCCACGGGCGACAAGAGCATGGTGGTCGACTACACCGGTACCCAGCCGGAGACCAATTTCTCGCTCACGGTGCTCAACCAGCCGGGCGAGCTGCGCGAGGCGATCGGCGGCCTGGCCGAGTCCATGGACCAGATGCCCCTCGTGGAGTCCAACGACGAGGCCGAGCGCATCGACACGTCCGACTACTCGACGTCGATGCAGGACGTCACCCTGCACGACTATATGGGCTCCATGGACCGGCAGGTCCGCAACGTGGGCTACCTCATCGACGACAACAGGGAGGTGTCCGTGAGCCTGCCCGTGGTCATGCCCGATAGCGACCGCGACCGCTTCCTGGACGAGTACTCCACCGACACCCCCGGCAACCTGCCCGTGGTGCCCGTCTTTGACAGCGAGCCCGTCCGCCGGCGCACGGAGGACTTTTCCCGACTGGGCGAGCTGAGCCGGCAGGCGGCCGCGGACGGCAGCGGCAACGTGGACTTCTTCGCGCAGGTCATGCAGGAGCTTGCGCAGAGCGTGGACATGCTCTCGCGGTCCAAGACCGAGAGCGTGAGCAAGCTCGTGACGTATGCCTCGCAGACCTTCGCCGGCGTGCTCAAGGCCTCGTACGACCAGTACTCGCCGACGCTGGAGGCCGACGAGATCGAGAGGATCCGCACCGCCACCTTCGACTACAGCGACGAGGTCGACGACTACCAGCCCTTTACCCTGCGCGAGAGCTCGCGCGTCCGCTACGACCTGGTGTCCGACGTGTGGGTCGCCGACAACGGCTCGCGCACCCGCATGCCCTTTGGCATGCACCAGGTGGACGCCGAGGTCCTGATGCCGGTGATCGAGAACCTGATGCAGGAGAACGCGGCGGAGCGTCGCGGCATCTACAACGAGATCCAGGACCAAAAGACGGACTACCTCAACCAGTGGCACCGCGACACGGACGACTTCTTCGGCCGCAACCGCACCGAGGCGAACGAGCTCATGCAGAAGATGAACGAGACGTACGCCCAGTACAGCGAGAGCTACACCAACTACCAGCAGCAGGCCGCCACGCTGCGCACCATGAAGACCAGCGGCAAGCTGGAGGACTCCGAGGTCGCCGAGGCGGACAACCAGGACGAGATCATCGCGGGCTTCCAGGTCCAGGCCAACCAGTGCCGCAGCAAGCAGGAGGAGTTCACCGAGTTCATGGACCGCATCCGCGAGGACATCGACGAGAGCGCCAAGAGGTTCAGCCACGTGGAGTACTACGAGGCGTCGCTGCGCGACTCCCAGGCGCGCGACGTCGCGCGCGCGTCGGCGGACGTCCAGAGCCTCGACCCGCGCCGGCGCGACCTGGTGGCGGTGAGCCCCTACCTGGCGCACAACGGCGAGGTGCCCCCGACGCCGCACGTCAGCGACCAGCTCGACGAGGACTTCACCCTCAACCTGACCGAGATCGCCAACAGCGAGGTGTCGGCCCTCACCGACGAGCCCGGCGGGGCTGCGGGGGAGGTAGCCGGCAATGAATGACATCAACTTCGTCCTCGACACGGAGCCCATGGCGCAGAAGGTCGGCGGCGTGGCGAAAAACGTCGGTGCCGTCGGCGCGGCCGTCACCGCCATGCAGGTGGCGGTGGTCGCGACCGAGAAGGAGACCGCCGACACCATCTGCCGCAACCTCGACAACGGCTTCTACATGATGGTCCGGTCCAACCTGAGCCAGAAGGTCTCGCAGTTCACCAGCAGCATGAACAGCCGCATCGGCTCCATGGTGGAGACGGCGGAGGCCATCGACCACACGCGCGAGCAGATGGACCAGGACTTCCACCGCATCAAGGCGCGCTATGTCAAGCTCTTCGACGGCCTGGACAAGGCGCTCCAGTCGCGCGTGCGGACCCTGGACAGGAGCGCGATGGCCCTGGCCGAGGCACGTTCTTCTTTGCTGATGAAACGGCAGTGCAAGGATGTGCCGGCGGCCCTCTGCTACAGCCGCGACATCCAGGTGTCGGCCCTGAAGGCGGCGAACGCGCACATGAAGGTGCGCGCCGAGCAGTCGCTGAACAGCCTGGGCGACGGGCTGGAGCACATCGTGTCCTACACGCGCGCCACGGGGCAGGTCGTGAGGGACCGTCCCTCCAACCGGCCCGCGCAGGTGCTCCTGCCGGTCGTGTACACGCAGGCGGAGAGCCTGGCGGCGTCCAGCGGCTACGTCACGACGATCAACCTGCCCGTCAAGGCCCCGACCGAGGTGAAGACCTCCGCACGCACGTCGATCGAGCCCCTGGTGCCCCAGATGGCGTCCAGCGGCGCGGGCGACATGGGGATGATCCGTGAGGCCTTCGTCCGCGACATGGCGAAGGCGGGCGTGTCCCCGCGCGAGCGCGACCTCATGCTGGGCCTCTTCGACAGGTCCGCGGCCGGTATGCAGGCGGGCGGCGGGCAGACGGCCGGGCGGGGTGGTACCCGATGAGCTACTCCAGGTCGAAGCACGTCGAGATCCCCTATGTGTTCCACAGGGAGGTCTCGTATCCCGCCAGCGAGCACGGCGGCACCATGGACGTGCGCATCTCCGGCAGCATGCCGGTGGATGTCAACATCTACGTGGACACCGACAACTATGACCGCAACGTCGACCGCACCAACGACGCCCTCGCCGGCGTGGCGGGAGCCCTGACGGCGGCCGAGGCCGCGCAGGTGCACGCCATACGCGAGACGGGCAGACGGGTCTCCGACTCCGCCATCCGCGGTTTCTTCGGCTTGGTGGGCAACGAGCTGTCCGCGAAGATGACGGAGAGCGCCAGCACCCTGAAGTCCACCATGGCCCTCCTGCTCAACGAGGCCGAGTCGGTCGAGAACGTCCACCGGCAGATGGAGACGGACTACCAGGCGATCAAGGCCCGCTACATGCGTATCTTCAACACGCTGGACGACGAGCTGCGGCGCCGGATCCACGACCTCAACAAGCAGGCCTTTGCCCTCGGCATCAAGCGCCGCCAGGAGCTCCTGAGCGAGCCCTACCTCAAGGAGGCCTGCGGTTCCTACGCCCTGATGTCCGCGACGCACGTGGGCGAGCTCAAGCTGGCCTGCGCCACGGCGAAGCGCAAGGCCTGCGGCACCGTGCAGAGCCTCGGCCAGATGAGCGAGGCCACGGTGGCGTACCGGGATGCGGTGCGCGGCGCCCTGGCCCCGGCCGCCCCCGCCGCGCAGAAATACCTGCCCGTCCTGTACGCCTCCGTCGACGAAGACGACCCTTCCTCGCCGGAATGGCGGCTCTACCAGGCCGAGGGCGGCAACGACGCGAACGTGGGCGGGACGGTCGCCGGCTACCTGGCGCATGCGCCGCAGGGTGCCTGGCGCCCCCTCGGCGGCCAGGACAGGGCGCAGGTGGACAACTGCTTCATGGCGTTGATGGAGCAGGCGACGGCTGCGGGCGGTCCCGCGGACGGTACGGCGGACTCCGCCATGCGCCGGCAGCGCGTACACGACGAGATGCTCAGGCTCTACCACCAGAGCAACCCGCTGACCTGCACGACTACGAGATAGGCGTCGCATACCGGGACGCCGCGTCCGGAGGGGATAGCAAGAGATGAACGACATGACAGAGGTCCGCATCGGCGCGGGCAACAACCTCATCGTGCTCAAGGACAACGTCGTCAGGTCCGGCATTCTCCCAGAGAAGCAGGTCGAGCTGGCGCGCAACGTGACCGTCCAGGGCAACGTGGTGGTCGAGGGAGGCGTCTACGCCCATCAGCTCGAGGTGGACGACGGGCCCGCCGAGTTTAAGAGCGCGGTCTACACGAGCAACGAGCTCCACATCAAGGGCGCCGCGGCGGGTACGGTCGTCTTCCGCAAGGCAGTCGCGGGCGCGGGCGTCGTCTCGGCGTTTGTGACCAGCGGCCGCGTGCTCTTCGGGGCCGACATCAACGCGCAGACGGTGCGCCTCAAGAACTGCTATGTGGGCGGCAGCATCTACGGCACCGAGGTGGAGCTGGAGAACTGCGTGGTGCTCGGCGGCGTCTTTGCGTCCAAGAAGCTGTCGATGGGCAACGTGATGGTGGGCACCTTCCATGCGCCGGAGGCCGACCTCGCCGGGATCAACTACCTGCTCTACCCGACGGCTTTCTCCGTGGAGCCCATGATCGCCCTGCCGGGCACCGAGCTCTACTCGCTCTCGCTCGCCGACCTGGGCTCGCTCTACAAGGGTGACCCCGAGAAGGAGGGCAGCGGCAAGATCCAGATGAACCTCAAGGAAGACACCCAGCGCACGGTGCTGGTCGACGAGGACGGTGCCAACATCCTCGTGAACAGCTACTCCGTGGCGACGCGCGTGCTCGTCGCCGACCTCGCGGACCCCGAGAGGCTCGAGAACCACTTCCTGCTCAAGGCCGGCGCCCTGGGCACGCAGCTGCAGAAGGTCTACACCCTGCCCAAGGCCGACGGCACCCGCTCGTCCGAGCTCACCGTGGAGAACATCGCCGACTTCCTCTTCAGGGTGCTGGACGGCTCGATCGCGGTCGCCGACCTGGAGGGTACGGTGACCTTCGACGAGCTGCGCGAGCGCTTTGGCTATCCCGCGGCGCCCATGAGGCGCGACGCGATGGCTGCGGCGCAGGCGGCGCCTGCGGCGGACGCGGAGCCTGCGGCGGACGCGGAGCCCGTGACGGATGCGGTGCCCGAACCTGCGGCGGACGCGGAGCCCGTGACGGATGCGGTGCCCGAACCTGCGGCGGACGTGCCGATGGCTGAGCCGGTTGAACCCACAGTTGACGTGCCGGCGGCGGAGCCGGTCGAACCCACGGTTGATAGCGAGCCGGTAGCAGAGCCGACGGAACCGGTGCCGGCTGAGCCGACGGAGTCCGCCACGGTCGAGCCCGCGATGGATGAGCAGGCCGAACCGTTGCTGGATGAAGCGGCCGAGCCGGTGTCTGATGCGGAGAATGAGCCCGTGCCGGCCCTGGCCGAGCCCGCGGTGCCTGAGCCTGCAGCCGAGACTCTGGAGCCCACGACAGTAGCGCCGGCGTCACCCACCGAGGTGCTGGAACCCGCGCCGGCGGCGACCCCGCGCTTCTGCTGGAACTGCGGATCCCCGCTGAAGCCGGGCAACAAGTTCTGCGCCGTCTGCGGCAGTCCCGTGAAGCGGCTGCAGTGACGGATCTGTCCGTGACGGTCGAGCGTCGGCTGCCCTCTTACCGGCAGCGGCTGGCTCGCACCATCCTTGAGCGAAAACACGCCCGATACCCGACCCGCGGGTATCGGGCAAATTTGTGGCGGGTACAAATAGTTTTTGTTATAAAAAGACATAAATATGCACACGCGGGAATTTTTCTACCGTTCGCAGAAGCGGACAGAAGGCGCCTTTGAGTGTCTTAAATCCGCAGGATAAACTTACGCATGCTAGTAATTCTTGTCCACGTGGGACGAAGTCCCACAAACGTACTAGGGGAGGGTTTATGCGCAAGCAGTACAAGCTGGCTTGGCGTAAGGCGGGGCGCACCGTAGCCGCCGTCGCGACGACCGCCGCGATGGTGCTCTCGACGCCGGGCGTGGCGCTCGCGTGCACGCAGGTGTACATGGGCTCGGCGCTCACCGCCAACGGCGACACCATCTACGGACGCGAGGAGGACTACGCCGCGCGTCACGTGAAGGTCTTCGGCGTGCAGGAGGCCACCGACGGCAAGGACTACATCTCGGCCGAGAGCGACTTCACGCGCCACGCCGACCACACCTACCGCTACACCTACGTCCGCGACACCGAGGCGGACTGGGGTGCGGGCTTCCCGCCGTACTCCGAGGCGGGTGTCAACGAGAAGGGCGTGACCTGCTCCGCCACACTGACGACCGACGCCAACGCCGACGTGATGGGCGTGGACCCCGAGACCACGGCAGGCCTGGGCGAGTACAACCTGGCCGACGTCGTGCTGGGCGAGTCCGCCACGGCGCGCGAGGGCGTGGAGCTGCTCGGCCAGATCATGGACGAGGTCGGCACCGCAGAGCACAACCAGATCCTGATCGGCGACAACAACGAGACGTGGGTCTTTATGCAGCTGTCCGGCCACCAGTGGTGCGCCGTCAAGCTGGCCGACGACGTCGCGTCCGTCAACCCCAACATGGGCAACCTGGCCTTTGACGTGGACATCGACGACGACAGCGTGTGCCTGCACTCCGCCGACATGGTCAAGGTGGCCAAGGACGCCGGCACCTACGTCGAGTTCGACGACGGCCACATGAACGTCGCCGCCTCCTACGGCGAGCCGGGCGACGACAGCGAGGCCGGCTCCGGCATGCACCAGTACACCCGCTACGCGCAGGGCCGCCACTACCTCGACGCCGACCTGACCGAGCCGGATTACGAGCTCGACGAGCACAACCGCGTGACCTCTATCAGCGAGGAGGGGCGCCAGCTCTTCTTTGCCCCCGGCCGTGACGACTGGTCGCTCTACGACATGCAGCGCCTGCTCGCCGCCCGCGGCGAGGGCACCCGGTACGACGCGAATACGGACGACCGCGCCCTCGACCCCGAGAACGGCATCTACTCCATCGGCAACAACCGCGGTGTGGAGTCGCACCTCTTCCAGGCCCGCCACGGCATGGACGCCGACATCGCGACCATCCAGTGGGAGGCGCTGAGCCGTACCGAGTTCAGCGTGTACGTGCCCGTGTACTCCGCGCTGCTGACCGAGGTGCCCGTGGACGTGTACAGCACCTACGACGGCATCGACCAGACCCACACCGGCGAGGGCGTGAGCCCGATCGACGAGGAGCTCTCCGGCGAGATGTACGACGACCCCGAGGCTGCGATGGCCGACGGCGGCAACAACCTGGACTACGTGCTGATGGACCTCAACACGCTGGCCTTCAACAACCGCGAGAAGACGGCCGACGGCGTGGCGGCCTACCTCAAGGCGCTGCAGACCGAGGTCAACGCGCAGCAGGAGGAGGTCGACGCCCTGATGCAGTCGACGCCCGCCGGCGACGCGCGCACCGAGCTCGCCAACCTCGCCTTCGCCGACATCTCGCGCGACGTCTACAACAAGTGCTTTGCCCTCCGCGCCGAGCTGCGCGAGTACCTGGCCGGCGACCAGGCCGAGCCCTTCGCCGCGAGCGACCTGGCCGACGACGGCACGCTTGCCGAGCCGCTGGAGTACGCCGAGCAGGTCAAGGCCGGCGAGACCGTGGACGAGATCGACAGCACCGAGCCGGTCGTCGCCGACGAGGGGTCTGACGAGGGCTCCGCTGCCGTCGATGGCTCCGCTGCCGGGTCCGCTGCCGTCGAGGCCGGTACCAGCACCAACTCCACGACCATCATGGGCTTTGTGATCGCGGCCATCGTCGTCGTGGCGCTCGTGATCGCCCGCAAGAAGGGCGGTCCCGCCAAACCCGAGGAGACCGCTTCGGGCGACAAGTAGGAGTAGCGCGGCTGGCGGCACCCAATTGTAGAGGTAGCGCCAAGCCCCAGAAAGATTTCGATCCCTCGTTGTGTCTGCGTGCGTGATGCAGATACAACGGGGGATTCGTTTGTGACGGGTGACGGTGGGAGTGTCACGCGCCCGGGCTGTCCGGTCAGATGCGTCTGGCTAAATGCCGAGGTCGCCGGCCGATCACACCAGTCACTTGTCTTTCAAGCCAAAGCCTTCGCGGAGGCGTCGGAAGAAGAAGTACATGCCGACGTTGAGCACGACCAAGATGACGAGGGTCGCACCGAGGTTGGTGCCGTCAAAGGTGGACGTGCCGAGGGCATGCACGACCGTAACGTTGACGATGAGGGCCATGACCAGGGCAAAGACGATGTACTTGTTGTGCATGGGTGTCTCCGTGTGCGATGAACTACGGCATTGTACCCACTGAGTGGATATTGCAAGCAGGGTTCGCTGACGTGGCGCGCGAGGCGGAGTAGTGCGGGGGAGGGCCGCCCCGCATGTGACGCGTATGTGACGTTGGCGTGGCGTGTGTTTCAAGAAAACGACGCTTTGCCTCTGCCCTGCGCGCGCTCGCTACACTCGAAACTATCCGTGAATCGGAAGAACGTAAGGAGTACAGAATGACCGTTGAGAAGAAGAACATCGACTGGGGTAGCCTCGGTTTCGCCTACCAGCACACCGACTATAGCTACGTCAGCAATTACAAGGACGGCAAGTGGGACGGCGGCCAGCTGACCCCCAGCCACTCCGTCACCCTCTCCGAGTGCGCCGGTCTGCTTCACTACTGCCAGGAGGTCTTCGAGGGCCTCAAGGCCTACACCACCAAGTCGGGCGACATCGTCTGCTTCCGTCCCGACATGAACGCCCAGCGCATGTACGACTCCGCCGAGCGCATCGAGATGCCGCCCTTCCCCAAGGAGCGCTTCGTCAAGGCCGTCGAGGACGTCGTGGCCGCCAACGCCGCCTGGGTGCCGCCCTTTGGCTCCGGCGCCACGCTCTACATCCGTCCCTTCATGTTCGCGACCGGCGACGTCATCGGCGTCAAGCCTGCCGACGAGTACCAGTTCCGCATCCTCGTGACCCCCGTCGGCCCGTACTACAAGGGCGGCGTCAAGCCCGTCAAGCTGCAGGTCTCCGACTACGACCGCGCCGCGCCCCACGGCACCGGCAACATCAAGGCCGGCCTCAACTACGCCATGAGCCTCAAGCCCTCCGTCGAGGCCCACGCCAAGGGGTACGCCGACAACATGTTCCTCGACCCCATGACCCGCACCTACGTCGAGGAGTCCGGCGGCGCCAACATCCTCTTTGTGAAGAAGGACGGCACGCTCGTCGTCCCGCAGTCCTTCACCGACTCCATCCTGCCCTCCATCACCCGTCGCTCGCTGGTGGACGTCGCGCAGCACTACCTGGGCATGACCGTCGAGCAGCGCCCCGTCAAATACCAGGAGATCCTCGACGGCGAGTTCGTCGAGTGCGGCATGTGCGGCACCGCCGCCGTCATCTCCCCGGTGGGCGAGGTCGACGACCACGAGCACCAGACCGTCTTTGCCTCCGGCATGGAGAACGTCGGCCCCGTCATGAAGAAGCTCCGCGAGACCCTGACCGGCATCCAGTCTGGCGAGATCGAGGACAAGTTCAACTGGGTCCACAAGATCGACGTGGAGTAGCGCGTCCGTCTTGTCCCAGGTCGGCTCGGATCGAGCTCGGCCCGGGGATGTCGGCGTATGCGGCGTCCGCGGATGCCCGAGTGAAGACAAACGCGTGAAGAGGCGCGGCAGGTCTATCGGCCTGCCGCGTTTTTCTTCTATACTGACCTGCGGACGAAATGCCGGCACCCGCGCGGACCACCCGCCGACGGTGCCGAGGGAGCAAGCTATCCGACCCGCGGCCGACGGCGGCGCGCGGGCAGACGAGAGGGGCTAGTGTGGCACAGCGGATTCAGGGTACCGAGGACCTCTACGGCGGCTATATGCGCAGCTGGCAGCGGATGTGCGACATCGCGCGCGAGCTTTTTGGCGCGTACGGGTTCAACGCGATCGAGACACCGGCGATCGAGCAGGTCGCGACCTTTACCCACGGCATCGGCGAGTCGACCGACGTGGTGCGCAAGGAGATGTTCCGCGTCTTCAGCGGTGCGCTGCTGGAGGACGTGTTTGCCCGCGGCAGCGAGGACGGGCTCAAGGCCAAGCAGCGCATGGCGATGAGGCCTGAGGGCACGGCGGGCGTCGTGCGCGCGGCCGTCGAGCACAACTTTGTGCCGCAGGGCGCGGCTCCCGCCAAGGTCTGGTACGGCGAGGCTATGTTCCGCGGTGAGCGCCCGCAGCGTGGCCGCCTGCGTCAGTTCCACCAGGTGGGCGTCGAGTGGCTGGGCGCCGAGGACCCCGCGGCCGATGCCGAGACGATTATCATGCTGATGGAGTTCTACAAGCGCCTGGGCCTGCCCCAGGAGAGCCTGACCCTGCGCATCAACTCGATGGGCGACGCCGCGTGCCGCCCCGCCTACCGCGAGAAGGTCCGCCAGTTCATCCTGGACCACGCCGACGAGATGTGCGAGGACTGCCGCGAGCGCGCCGACCTCAACCCGCTGCGCGCCTTTGACTGCAAGGTCGACCGCGACCGCGAGATCATGCAGGACGCGCCGCTCGTGACCGACAACCTCTGCGACGACTGCCAGGCCCACTACGCCCAGGTGAAGAAGTACCTGGACGAGGCCGGTATTTCTTACATCGAGGACCCGACGCTGGTGCGCGGCCTGGACTACTACATGCGTACCGTGTTTGAGGTGGAGTACACCGCCAACGCGGGCATCGGCGCCATCGGCGGCGGCGGTCGCTACGACGGCCTGGCCGAGCTCGAGGGCGGCAAGCACACGCCGGGCATCGGCTTTGCCGTGGGCTTCGAGCGCATCATGCTGGCGCTCGAGGACGCGGGCGTGGACCTGGCCGGCGACGAGCCGAGCTGCGTGTACGTGGCCAACACCCTGCCCGAGCTGCGTGAGGCCGCCTTCCAGGCGACGCTGGCGCTGCGCTCCGCCGGCATCCGCACCGAGGCCGACTACCAGGGCCGTTCGCTCAAGAGCCAGTTCAAGCAGGCCGACAAGCACAACGCGCGCCTCTGCGTGGTGCTGGGCCCCGACGAGGTGGCCGCGGGTGTCGCCACCGTGCGCGACATGGGCACGCACGAGCAGGTGCAGGTCCCGATGGCCGACCTTACTGCCAAGGTCGTCGAGCTGCTGGATTAGCGCGTCTGCGCCTCGGCGTGGCGCGCCTCGGTCATCAGTGAAAGAATCACGGACAGGCCGTCTACCAGGCTGTCCTTGTCGATCCACTCGTCGCGGGTGTGCAGGAGCGCGCCGCGGACGGCACCCACGCAGTCGGCGGGGATGCCCAGGGAGAGCGGGACGTTGGCATCGGTCGAGGCCGGCGCGGTGTCGGGCTGCTCGCCGGTGATATCGGCGACCGTGCGGGCGGCGAGGCGGGACAGGATGGTCTGCGCGGCCGGCTGGTGCGAGGCATTGCCGGGGCGGACGCCGATCGACTCGACGGTGATCTCCACGCCCTGGTCGCCCTCCTCGTCCTCGACGCGGAGGGCCTCGATCGTCTTCTCAAGGCGGGCGGCCATGAGCGTGAGCGCTTCTTCCGAGGTGGAACGGCACTCGTAGAGGACCTCGGCCGTCGCGGCGATGGCGTTGACGGTGGTGCCGCCCTCGATGTGGCCGACGTTGTAGGTGACGCGAGCGGGCAGGTCCGCAGGCAGCGGGTCGTGGTAGAGGTGCTCGATCAGCGCGCAGAGGCGCTCGACCGCGTTGGGACGGCCGAAATTCTGGTAGGAGTGGCCGCCCTGCGTGCGGACCCGGATGCGCCAGCGGCGCGAGCCGACCGCGACCGAGATGCATTGCGGCAGGTAGAGGTCGAAGGTCGTGAAGCTGCGCACGCGCGGGGCGGCGTGCCGGAAGAGGGCTTTAGTGCCCAGGAGGTTGCCGAGGCCCTCCTCGCCGACGTTGGCCACCATCAGGACGTGGCGGCCGTGCAGCGCGGCGGGGTGGTGGATCAGGTATTTGGTGGCCATGAGCAGGCCGACGAGGTTGGCGGTGTCGTCGCCGACGCCGGGGGCGTAGATGCGGTGCTCGTCCTCGTGCAGGGGCAGGGCGTCGGTGTCGTCGAAGACCACGTCCAGGTGCGCGGCAAAGACGTCCAGGTCCGGTGCGGGGAGGTGCGCGGCGGCGTCGGCTGCATCTGCGGTGTCGTCACCTGCCGCGCGGTTCTTCTTATCCGGGCTTTCCAAATCGGGGGCCAGCAGGCAGAGCACGTTGTGCTCGGGCGTGACCTCGACGCGGGGCGCGCCCTGGGCGCGGAGCCAGTCGGCCACGAACTTGGCGCGCCGCTCCTCGTGGCCCGTCGGGGCGGGGATGCGGGCGAGCTTGCGCAGGAGCTCGAGCTCTTCTTCGTGGTAGGCGACGGCGATGCGGTGCAGTCGGGCGAGCCGGTCTGGGTCCATGCTTTCCTCCTTGGGGTTCCGCTGGCTATTGTTGCGCGCACCGCTGAGCCGCTGAGCTGGGCGGACGAACTCCTTAAAAAAGACGGACTGTCTCGCGACCTTATATCGCCATGCTACCCTGCACCGATCGCCCCGCGCCGATCGCCCCGAGCTGATTGCTCTGCTTTCTCCGCATTGCCAGCCTGTGTTGCCAGTCGTGCCGCCTTCCCCGCACTGCCGGTTTGTGCTGCCTGTCCGTGCTGACTGCTCGCATTGCCCGTACGTGCTGCATGATCCACCCCAGTGATGTGGTCTCGCACTACTGCCAATAAAATGTCTTTTCTCATAGGAACCATCGGTCTGTGCGAGATCTGATTGCGCGATTGGGCCGCATGCAATTGATCTGACTTCCTGAACAAGAGGCCGCGCGAGACCTCATCTCGCACTACCGGTTGTTTTCGGTGCGTATTGACCGAATGCCGACGGTAGTGCGAACTCGACATTTCCGCATAGTGAAGATCAAGGGGGCGCGGGCACAGGGGATATGTGAGTTACCTCGCACCATCGGTCACTTTCGGTGTTTTATTCCAGAATGTCGACGGTAGTGCGAGGCTGCATGGGCGCCGGGAAGAAGAAATCTCGCACGATCGATTGCTTTGTCGTAGAAAAACGAGAAATGGGCTAGTCGTGCGAAGAAACTTCAGGAAAGACGCTCCCAAATCTCGCATCACTTGGGCTTTTCGATGAAACATGCAAGAAAGTGACCAGTAGTGTGAGGCGTGGTTTAATTGCCAAGGCGACGGGGCCTCTTTGCTGCTCCGATTTTCGGCTGGGAGACCAGGACGAGCCGGCTCACCTCGCTAGATAAGTCTTGACGGTGAAGCTCCAAAGGCGGTGTTCGGTCTTCAAAGGCGGCGTTCAGCCGGCACTGTAAAAAGTCGCATGTGTATGGCAGCCTGTAAATCCGCAAGTCAGGCCGCGGGGAGGCTTCACGGCGAATGTTTCCAAAGCTAAAGCTTTGTTGCGTGTTTTGAGCGGCAGCGTTACCGGCGTCGGCATCGCGGCAACACTGAAATCACTGATGACTAGGCTGTGTGAAAACGCGGCGCGGGAGCCGAGCGCGCCAGCCAGACTCCGACGCGCATGCGAGCGCCGACAAGTCCCATGCGAAGGGGATGGTAGTCATGCTAGGAGTGGTTCTGCTTTACGTGGGCATCGTGCTCATCAGCAACGGTGCGAACGGTGTCCTCGGGATCGAGGACAAATCCAGCGCTGTCATGAACATCTTCACAGGCGGTCTGGGCGTGGTGTGCAATTTCGCCGTGATTATCTACGGCGCCTGCACGGGCCAGGGCCCCTGGTGGTTCTACGGCTGCGCGACGGGCTTGCTTTTCGCCTTTACCTACCTCTACTCCGCCATCAACACCATCTTCGAGCTCGACCAGCGCCTCTATGGCATCTTCAGCCTCTTTGTCGCCATCAACTCGATTCCCTGCGGCATCCTCTCGTGGATCAACTACGCGGGCAAGGCGGGCTTTGTGGGGATGTTCGGCCCCCTTTACGGGATTATCTGGTGGCTGTGGGGCCTGCTGTGGCTCACGGGCTTTTTGGGCAGCACCCTGGGCAAGGACCTTGGCAAATTCCCCAGCTACCTGGGCATCGTCGAGGGAGTTGTCACGGCATGGATACCGGGCTTCCTCATGCTGACGGGCATATGGCCGCTGTAAGAAGGACCGGATAAGAAGAAGCAAGGACAGGCACAAGAAGGGAGCACGTGTCCATGAACCTCACCGAGAAGGAACGCGAGAAGATGGAGGCCTGGCTGGCCGGTTTCATCGCCGAGCAGCGCAAGGCGGCGGGCCTCAAGCTCAACCATCCCGAGAGCGTCGCCTACATCACCAAGGACATCATGGAGGGGGCCCGCGCCGGCAAGACCGTGGCCGAGCTCATGGCGGAGGGCGGTGCTCTGCTTACTCGCGACGACGTGATGGAGGGCGTGCCCGAGATGATCCCCATGATCCAGGTCGAGTGCACCTTCCCCGACGGCACCAAGCTCGTGACCGTCCACGACCCGATCAAGTAGCCAGCCAAGGAGACAGCGATGATTCCAGGAGAGTATCACCTGACCGAGGGCCCGGTGCCCTACAACGTCGGCTACGAGGCCATCGAGCTCGAGGTCACCAACGTCGGCGACCGTGCCGTGCAGGTGGGGTCCAATTTCCACTTCTACGAGGCCAACGAGCAGGGCCTGCAGTTCGACCGTGCCAAGGCGTACGGCAAGCACCTCGACATCGCCGCAGGCACGGCCATCCGCTTCGAGCCTGGCCAGACCCGCACGGTCCCGCTGGTGGACTTCGGCGGCAAGCGCCGCTGCTTTGGATTCAACGACAGGGTCAACGGCTATCTGGACGGCATCGACCGCCCGCTGGCGTAACAGGCGCGGAAGGGAAGACTACCATGGCTTTTGATATGGACCACGTGCAGTACGCCCAGCTTTTCGGGCCCGCGGAGGGCGACTCCGTGCGCCTGGGCGACACCAACCTCTACGCGCGCGTGGAGAAGGACTACACCGTGCACGGCCAAGAGTGCAAATACGGCGGCGGCAAGGTCCTGCGCGACGGCATGGGCGTCTCGGCCACCGAGCTGCGCTCCGAGAACCCGCAGGTCGTGGACATGATTATCTCCGGTGCGGTCATCATCGACTACACCGGTATCTACAAGGCGGACGTGGGCATCCGCGACGGCAAGATCGCCGGTATCGGCAAGGGCGGCAACCCCGACCTGATGGACGACGTGGACTTCGTGGTCGGCGCGTCCACCGAAGCTATCTCCGGCGAGGGCTGCATCCTCACCGCGGGCGGCATCGACCTGCACGTGCACTACCTCTCCGCCGACCTGCCGCACGCCGCGCTCGACGGCGGCATCACGACTGTCTTTGGCGGTGGCACGGGCCCGGCCGAGGGCACCCGCTCGACCACCTGCACCCCTGGCGCCTACAACATCCACCGCATGCTCGAAGCCTTCGACGCCATGCCCTGGAACGCCGGCGCCTACGCCAAGGGCTCAGGCGCGCGTCCGGAGACCATCGGCGAGCAGATCATGGCAGGTGCGGCCGGCGTCAAGACCCACGAGGACTGGGGCGCCACCGCCTCGGGCATCCGCAACTCCATCGAGGCCTGCAACCAGTACGACGTCTCCTACGCGGTGCACACCGACTCGCTCAACGAGGGCGGCTTTGTCCAAAATACCCTCTCGGCCTTTGGCGGCAATACCGTCCACACCTTCCACTCCGAGGGCGCCGGCGGCGGCCACGCGCCCGACATCATGATCTGCGTCGGTCAGCAGAACATCCTGCCCTCTTCCACCAACCCCACCGACCCCTACACGGCCAACGTCATCGACGAGCTCTTCGACATGACCATGGTCTGCCACAACCTGGACCCCAATGTCCCCGAGGACGTTGCCTTCGCCGAGTCGCGCGTGCGCAAGCAGACCATCGCCGCCGAGGACGTCCTGCACGACCTCGGTGCCATCTCCGTGATGACCTCCGACGCCCAGGCCATGGGCCGCATCGGCGAGGTGGGCATGCGTTGCTGGCAGCTGGCCTCCAAGATGAAGGACCAGCGCGGCTGCCTGCCCGGCGACTCCGAGTACTCCGACAACAACCGCATCAAGCGCTACGTGGCCAAGTACACGATCAACCCGGCCATCGTCGCGGGCGTCTCGGACTACATCGGCTCCATCGAGGTGGGCAAATACGCCGACCTCGTGCTGTGGGACCCGAAGTTCTTCGGTGCCAAACCCAAGATGATCCTGGGCAACGGCGCGATCGTCTACGGTGTGATGGGCGACGCCTCCGCCTCCCTGCCCACTCCCGAGCCCATCTTCGAGCGCGAGCTCTACGGCGCAAAGGGCGCGGCGGTCGGCAAATGCTTCAAGACGTTCGTCTCCCAGTACGCCTACGACCACGGCATCAAGGAGGAGCTGGGCCTGTCCAAGATCGTCTTGCCGGTCCACAACTGCCGCAACCTCATGAAGCGCGACATGAAGTTTAACGACTACGCGCCGGCCACGATCCAGATAGACCCGCAGACCTTCGTCACCACGATCGACGGGGAGGAGATCGACTGCGACACGGTGGACGAGGTGCCCCTGGCGCAGCGCTACTTCATGTTCTAAGAGGAACGTGGCGGGCGCCGGCTGGGTCGGTAACGACATACAACCAATATGTGGGACGCCTCCGCGCGAGCGGGGACGTCCCCCCTGTCAGACACAGGAAGGGGAGCAAACGTGATTCTGACAAAAGCCCTCGGCAACGCGCACGACATACCCCATCTGGACTCGTACCACATCGAGACCGCGATGGTCAAAAGCGACGATTTGCTCAAGCGCATCCTCCGCGTACAGACGGACCATGGCAACAGCTACGGCATCCGCCTGGACGATGGGGAGCCCGCGCTGGAGGCAGGGTCCGTCTTCGACCTGGGCGGCGGCAACCTACTCTTACTCTCCGTCATCCCCGACGAGGTGATGGTGGTGACGCCGGGCGACATCGACGCGATGGGCCGCATCGCCCACATGCTGGGCAATCTCCACAAGCCCGTGCAGGTGGCCGACGGTACGATCACCCTCTTGCGCGACCCCGTGGTGGAAGACACGCTGCGCGGGCAGGGCGTGGCCTTCACGGTGGAGAAGCGCCAGCTGACCGAGGCCATGCGCTACGCCGACCTCAGCCACCACCACCATGACCACGAGCACCATCACGACCACGAGCACCATCACGACCACGAGCACCATCACGACCACGAGCAACGCCACCATGACCACGAGTAACCCCGCGGTGCGTGAGAGTCCGTCTTGCCTAGCGTCCGGCACGACTCCCGTCGCAATGCCGACCAGCGCCGACCTCGACGTGATGGCCTATGCGCGTCTCTTCCAGGTGTGCGACTCGACCTTTCCGATCGGATCCTTCAACCACTCCTTCGGCATGGAGAACTACCTCTCCGACGGCCGCATCAAAAAAGCGCCGCAGTTCGAGGAGTGGTTCGAGGCCTACTTCCGCTCGCAGTACGCGTACGGGGAGGGGTTCCTGGTGCGGCTGACCTATGAGGCGCTCGACGCAGGCGACGTCCGGCGGGTCTGGGACCTGGACCGGATCATCTACTGCTCCACGCCGGCCCGCGAGACGCGCGAGGGCACGCGGCTCATCGCACGCCAGATGGTGTCGCTGATCAGGCTCCTGCACGCGGGGGTGCCCCTGCTCGACGAGTACGCGGACCGCATGGCGGCGGGGGAGAGCTACGGCAACCCGGCGCTGGCCTTTGCCCTGCTTGCGCACGCGAGCGGCGCGGACGCCCGTCAGGCCTTTGTGATGTACGGCTATTCGGTGGCGTCGACGCTGGCGCAAAATGCCGTGCGCGCCGTGCCCCTGGGCCAGCGGCAGGGCCAGGTGGCGCTGGACAGGGTGGTCTCGCTGCTGGGGCCGCTCTGGGACCTGGTGGCGGGGCTGGACGAGAGCTACCTGGGCGCCTGCGTGCCGGGGCTCGAGCTGGCGCAGATGCGCCATGAGACCCAGATCGCACGCCTCTTTATGTCGTAAGTTCGTCTTTGCAGGGGTTTGTGTTGGCCTGGTCCAAGCTGGCTGGAAATCAAAGCAGCGCAGCCTCGTCGGCCGCGGCAGAAAGTGAGGTTCACATGAGCAAACGTGCGGTGAGGATCGGCGTCGGCGGTCCCGTCGGGTCCGGCAAGACCATGCTGATCGAGCGCCTGACCCGCGCCATGGAGCACGATTATTCCATGGCCGTGATCACCAACGACATCTACACGCTGGAGGACGCGGAGTACATGAAGAAGAACTCCGTGCTGCCCGCGGACCGCATCATCGGCGTCGAGACGGGCGGCTGCCCCCACACGGCCATCCGCGAGGACGCCTCCATGAACCTGGCCGCGATCGACGAGCTGGAGGGGCGCTTCCCCGATCTGGACCTCATCTTCCTGGAGTCGGGCGGCGACAACCTGGCCGCGACCTTCTCGCCGGAGCTCGTGGATTTCTCCATCTATGTGATCGACGTGGCCGAGGGTGAGAAGATTCCGCGCAAGGCCGGTCAGGGCATGATCAAAAGCGACCTTTTCATCATCAACAAGATCGACCTGGCTCCCTACGTCGGCGCCAACCTGGACCGCATGCGCCGGGACTCCGAGAAGTTCCGCGACGCGGGCAGCTTCTTCTTCACCAACCTAATGAAGGACGAGGGGCTCGACAAGGTCATCACCTGGATAAAGCAGGACTGCCTGCTGGAGGACCTTGAGGATGACGCAGACTAACGGTCCGGCCCCGAGCCCTTGCTTCTGGGCACCCCAGAGCGCGGAAGGCATGGCCCGCGCTCGCGCGAAGAGGCCCGATGGCGAGTTACGTCTGTCTTTCTCTCAGAAAGACGTGCCCGGTCCCGCAGGCCTGCAGCCCGAGACCGTCCTGACCGGCCGCTATCGGCGCGGCAACTCGCACATCTCATCGCGCATGGTGACCGGTGAGGACGAGCAGCCCTACTACTATGTGCTGGCGTCGGGTGGCGGTCTCACGGAGGGCGAGCGTTACACCGCACGCTACGAGGTGACACCTGGCTGCCATGCGGCGGTGACGACCAACGCCGGCACGTACGTGCTCAAATGCCCACACGGCGAGCTGACGAGCCAGGATATCCGTATCGAGGTGGGCGAGGGCGCGAGCTTTGAGTTTTACCAAGATGACGTGATCCCTTTCGCCACGGCGGTCTATCGCCTGGACTGCCAGGTCGAGCTGGCCCGGGGTGCGCGACTGCTGCTGTCGGAGGGCGTCTCGAAGGGTTGGACCGAGGATGGGTCGGGCTTCGGCTTTGCCGACTTGGGCTTGCACACGCAGGTCCGACGGGAGGGCCTCCTCGTCGCCAACGACTACCAGCTGCTTATGCCGGGCTCGGAACCTATGTCGGGGTTGGGTTACTTTGAGGGCTATGCAGTCCTGCGCCAGGTGACGGTCGTGGACGAGGCCGTGGGCGGAGATACCGTCGAGTTGGAGCGGGCTGCGATCGGCGCTGCGTGCAGTGAACTGGGCAAGAAGGAAGCCATCTGGGGCGTGTCGCTGCTGGGCGGGGGCGGCATGGCGCTGCGCGTGCTCGGTGCTCGCCACGATCAGGCGGCGCGCGTCGTCGATGCCTTTGTGCGCTGCTATCGCGAGGATGTCTGTGGCTGGCGTCCCCTGCGCCTGCGCAAGTCCAGCGAGCAGGGGCGTTAGCTGCGAAAAGGATTCTGCATAGCTGAGACCCCCGTCACCTGTCAGGTGGTCACCTGCCAGGTGCCGTTGCGCGCGACCGTCACCTGTCAGGTGCTATCACGTGTTGCCGTCACCTGTCAGGTGCCGTTACGTGGACCCTTTTTCTGTATGCAGTGACCCTGACTTGACATTCCGACCCTTTTGTTGCAAATGGCGGCGAAAGCTCGCAGAAAAAGGCGAGGTAGATGAGCTGTTTTCTGAGTGTCGTAAAACCCCGGGTTTTACCCGCACTCGGCGCGTTTGTAAAAGGGCAGGTAAACGCGTCGTGACGGTGAAAAAAATGTCTTCGGAAAACCGAAAAAGCATAGCTTTGCAACAAAAGGGTCAAAATGTCAAGTCAGGGTATCACGGCGGCGAGTCTTGGGCTTCGCGGCAGAAGATTGGTAGGCATTTTGACAGCCCTTTGGGCGGGATGGCTTCCGCCGACAGGCGCCGCGACCCGCTTCGCACACATTCACGCGCCGATGTGCACGTGGGGGCGGTCCTCGTAGCCATGGTAGTCGCCCATGTAGGCGAACCAGTCGGCGACCTCGTCGGCCAGAGACTGGTCGTGCGTGGCGATGACCAGGGTTTTCCCGGCCGATTTGAGCTGCCCCAGGAAGCCTACGAGCCAGGCGCGCGTCCGCTGGTCCAGGCCGTTCAGCGGCTCGTCGAAGCAGTAGACGTCGGGGTTCATCGAGAGGATGCAGGCGATGGCGACCTTCTTCTGCTCGCCGCCCGAGAGGTTGTAGGGCGCGCGGCCGCGCAGCGCGTCGATGCCCAATAGGCGGCAGACGTCGTCCACCCGGCGCGCGACCTCCGACTCCGACAGCTGCATCTGGCGGGGCCCGAATGCAATTTCGTCTTCCACGCTCGCGCAAAAGAGCTGCGCATCCGAGTCCTGGAAGATGAAGCCCACCCGCTGGTGGAGCCGCTTTGAGAAGACGGGATCGCGCATGCTGTCGGCGTCGACGACCTGCCCGTCGAAGCGGTAGGTGCCCCGCTGGGCCAGGACCAGGCCGCTCATGGCCTTGAGCAGCGTTGATTTGCCCGAGCCGTTGTCGCCCATCAGTACCACGGACTCGCCGGCATCGATGGTCAGGTCGATGTGGCTGAGGGTCGGCGTGGCATCGTAGGCGTAGCAGAAGTCGGTGAACTCGATGAGTGGACGAATATCCGGCGCCACATCGGCATGGGGATGGTGGAGGCTCTGCGGGTGGTGTGACGTGTGCATGGGACCTCCTGGATCGGGTCGGTGGGTGCGGACTGGGTCAGTGGGTTGGTCGGTGCGCGGACTAGGCCAATGCCTGCAGGTAGAAGAAGAACGCGGTCAGCGTAGCGGTGCCCGCCAGCCAGGCGAGGTCTACGATGCGCGCGTGGTTGCTGCGCCTGCGCCCAGCGGTGCGCCGGTACTCGCCGGTGAAGCCGCGACAGACCATGGCATCGTGGGCGATCGTGGCGGTCTCGGCGGATTTGAGGAAGAGCACGCCGCCCACGCCACCGGCGGATCCGCTTTTGTCCTTATTGACCCCGACGCTGCGCAGCTGCAGCGCGGTCAGTGTCCGCGTGGCGAGGCGACCGAGACGGGCGATGCTCCTGAGGGCGAGGTCGACAGTCATGATCACGACGTCGGGTACATGGAAGCCGCGCAGCGCGCCCGTGAGCTCGTGGAAAGGCGTGGTACCTGCCACGATCATAGCCAACGAGACCGTGACCAGGACCTTCGTCCCCACCAGCAAGGCTGACTGGCGCTGGCCGAGGAGGAGTGCTGGGAGCATAAGCAGGGCGGTGAGGGCCGCCGCTGTGAAGGCTACCGACGCCGTTCGGCGTAGGATTTTCGCGGGCAAGAAGGCCATGCGACATAGTACGAGTGCGAGCATGACAAGGACAAACGCATAGTTGCGTGTGAGCGAGGTGAGCAGGATGCAGGCGAAACCACAGATGATCTTGCAGCCGCCCGAAGGCGAGAGCCGCATCTGTACGCCGTCATCCATCCGCAGGCGCGCGAGGACTCCCGTCACGGAAAGCATGCTCTTGGCGATGAAGCCGTCGCGATCGTGACCGGGCTGATAGTCTTCAGACCGCGAGAGCCAGTCGGGCAGCCCGGCATCGGGCTGCCCGACAGACGAGTCGTTGTCTTGCTTACGCAGCATTATGCCGCGTTAAAGTCCGCCTGCGGCTTTGCGCTGCCGGCAAACAGACGGAAGATGATCACCAGCAGGGCGACGCCGATGACGGCGGAAAGGATGTAACCGATCCAATCGGGCATGCCGCCGATGGAGTAGTCGGGGAAGAAGGCGCCCCACTCCCAGCCGTTTGCGAGGCCCTCGGGAGCATAGCCGACCAGCGAGGCGAGGTCCTCGGTCGCCCACTCGCCCCAAGCGTCGCCGACAGCGAGCAGACCCACCGGGCAGGCCGCTACCAGCGCCGCGATGAGGATAGCGACCGGGCGGGGGAGCTTGCTCACGTCCTCAGCAGAGGCGGGTGCATCGAGTGCGAAGGATGGGGCGGACTTGCGGACGTAGCCCAGGATGCCCACGGTGAAGACGACCTCGGCCAGACCGAAGATCGTCAGGTGACCCAGCATCATGGCCGGCACGGAGACCCAGATGGGGTAGGGGCAGTAGAGCGCCTGACCAGCGGCGTTGGTGAAAAGCAGGGGCTGGATGCCGAATTCGATGGCCGCGCAGAGGGCAGCTGCGTTGATGCCCACATAGGAGCCGACGCCCGCAGCGACGAGCTCGCGGTTCAGGTCGGGATTCTTGCCGGCGATCAGCTTGTAGACCGTGTAGCCCAGCAGCGGCAGGACAAAGGCCATGTTGAAGCAGTTGGCGCCAAAGGCCAGGATGCCGCCGTCGCCGAAGAAGACCGCCTGGATTGCCAGGGCGATTGATACCGCTATGGTCGCCGCCCAGGGGCCGAAGAGTATCGCCACCAGGGTGCCGCAGACCGCGTGGCCCGTGGTGCCGCCGGGCAGGGGGACGTTGAACATCATGGCCAGGAAACAGAAAGCCGCCGCGACACCCAACAGGGGCATCTTCTCCTTGGGGACGGTGCGACGGACTTCCTTGACGGCGTGGTACCAGACGGGTGCCATAGCCACGGTCATGACGCCGCAGGTAGAGGGCGAGAGATAGTTTTCAGGGATATGCATATGTACCTCCGATCTGGCGCGAAACGGCACTATGCCGGGGCATATGCCGATTCGCTGGCGCGCATTGCGCCAATACATTGCTACCTTGTGAAGGGCATGTACATGGTAGGGGGCGATGGTGATGGGTGACGACCCTTGGTCACTATGTTAACGGGTTTCTAATGAACGGGAAACTCGATGAAATGTTTGATAACTGTGCGGGACGTCGCGAATTATGCCCCATGACGGGATAAAGACGGACGAAGACGGACGTTGCGCGCCGGCGGACGAGTGCGACAATGGGTGCGGGAGGGGGAGACCATGGACCGAAGGGCGTTTCTGCGCGGTGCAGCGGCCTGTACCGCCGGCGCGCTTTGCTCGCTGGGGACCGCGGCGTGCTGCGTGGATGGCCTGCGCGACACAGATGAGGCCACCATGGGCGGAGCGATGACAAAGAGGGCGTTCCCATCGCGAATCGCCTGCGCCGGCGACTCGATCACCTATGGCGAAGGCGTGCGCAAGACGCGCGCCATGGACAGCTATCCGGCCAAACTCGCAGCATTCCTCGCCTCAGATGGTCATACGGTGCAGGTTGACAACTTTGGACACAGCGGGGCGTGTGCCCTCTCAGATGGCAAGCATCCCTACATCGACATGCAGGAGTATTACGCGTCGCTCGCAAGCGATGCCGACTTGGTGATCCTCATGCTCGGCACCAACGACGCGGCCTCGATTGCGTGGGACGGACTCGCCTACCGACGCGACCTCGGGGATTTCGTCGACGCCTACCAGGGCGAGGATGAAGGCGCCGGCACGGACTCGCGTCTCACGAGACAGGTGATGCTGATGGTACCGCCAGACATCACGCGCAAGACCTTCGGCGCCGCCTATACCGACGAGAAGTTCGCAGAGATGCAGCAGATCGTGCGTGAGCTGACGATACAGCGCGGACTGATGTGTGTGGACCTCGAGTTGGTCTTCGCGGGACATGAGGGCGAATGGTTGGTAGACGGCGTACATCCCAATGCAGACGGCAACGAGCAGATCGCGAGGGCAATCGTCGAAGCGCTTGCGTGAAGCGGGGACGTGACGGGGGGCGGTCTCCTTGTCGCGCTAGGCACGCTATCACGGACGAAGTATCCTTTTGTGCGGGACAAGAGAGCGCCTCCCATCACGCCCGATTTCTTGCCATGCCCACAGAGGAGGATGCCTATGTTTATTGAGTACACGACCTGGCCCAACGTGAAGAAGTACTATGACGCAGGGGGCGACTTCGCGGTCCTCGCCGTGGGCAGCACGGAGGAGCACGGGCGCCACAACCCGCTCGGCACCGACAACATCGGGCCCAACGTCCTGCTCGACCTGATCGACGAGAAGGCGCACGACGACGTGCTGATCGCGCCGACCGTTCCCTACGGCAACGCGGACGACCTGGTGGGCTTCCCGGGGACGCTGTCCATCGGGTACGAGCTCCTGTACCGGGTCGTCGACCGCCTGTGCGGCCAGCTCTACGACTACGGCACCCGCCGCTTCCTGATCGTGAACGGCCACGGGCCCAACATCAAGCCGCTCTCAGCCGTATGCGAGGAGCTCAACCGGCGTGGCTGCCTCGCCGCGCTCGCCAACTGGTGGCTGATGGCGGGGGAGATTAACCCCGCGTGGGGCGGCGGCCATGGCGGCGCGGAGGAGACCGCGGCGGTGATGGCCTACGACCCGTCGCTGGTGGACACGGACGCGTACGGTCCCCAGGACCTGGCCAACGACATCTCCGACGAACTGCCGACTGCCGGGTGGGACAACGTGCTCTACAAGGGCGTGCACGTGGCCTTTCCCCGCGACGCATGCCGCTACGCCGGCAACGGCTGGATCGGCCCCGACGACCCAGCGCTCGCGACCCCGGAATTCGGCCGCGAGATGATGCGGGGCGTGGCGGACTACCTCGTCGACCTGATCGGCGCCATGCGCCGTACCGACCTGCCGGAGCCCATGCCCGTCCGCACGGTGGAGGCGTACGGCCGCGGGTAATTGGTGTGTACAGCCGCAGGTAGGCAGTGTGTACAACTGCAGGCTGGCGGCGATACAATCAAATACAGCGCAACGGACCAATGGCGATTTGTCCATCAGCCGGGACACATCATGCGATGCACCGCCAGCGACCAACAGAGCGAAGGAGTAAGACATGCAGTTTGATGAGACGGAGGTCGTCGACCTGCTCGGGGCACTCTCCAATGCGAAGGCACCCTCGGGATTCGAGGAGGAGTCGGTCGCCGTGGTGCGCGACTTCTGCGAGGGCTGGGCAAAGGTGGAGGAAAACACGCTCCGCTGCGCCCTGATCACCCCGAAGAATTTCACGGGTAAGAAGCCCGTGCTCATGCTCGATGCCCACGGCGACGAAGTCGGCGGCATGGTCCGCTCCATCCGGTCCAACGGCACCATGACCTTTGTCCAGCTCGGGCGCTTCACCGACGGGGTGCTTGCCGGCCAGGACGTGTACGTGCGTACCACGGAGGGCGATTGGGTCCACGGCGTGATCGGCGTCAAGCCGCCCCACTTCATGAGCGCGGCCGAGAAGGCGTCGGGTGTCGGCCCTGCCCTTATTCTCGACGTCGGCGCGACCTCAAAGGAGGAGGCCGTCGAGAAGTTCCACATGGGGATGGGGGAGCCCATCGTCCCCGCCACTGCCTTTGACTACGAGCCCGAGCTCGGCGTGGCCTTTGGCAAGGCATTCGACTGCCGCGCCGGCGCCACCGCGATGCTGCTCGCCCTGCGCGAGCTCGCTGACCGCGACGACCTGCCCTTCGACGTCGTCGCGGCGCTCTCCGCGCAGGAGGAGGTGGGGGAGCGCGGCGTGCTGGCCTCGTATCGGCGCTTCCGGCCGCAGGTGTGCTTCATGTTTGAGGGCTGCCCCGCGGACGACACCTTCCAGATTCCCGACGACGTCCAGACCGCGCTGCACAAGGGGCCGATGTTCCGCTACTTCGACCGCTGCATGATCACGCACCCGCGCTACCAGCGCTTTGTGCTGCAGTGTGCGCAGGAGGCGGGCCTGCCTGCGCAGACGTCGGTGCGCGAGGGCGGCGGTACCGACGGCGGTCCGATCCACGTGCTCGACGTGCCCTGCGTCGTGGCGGGCGTGCCCTGCCGCTACATCCATGCGGGCACGTCCATCTGCGCGATCGACGACATCGAGGCCGCGGCAGCCATCGCCGTGGAGGTCGCCACGCACCTGACCGAGGACGTTGTCGCCGGCTGGTAGGAGACGGACTTGCGGGAACCACGGAGAGGAGATTGGCTATGACTGTGAAAGTGGAGGAAGGCTACGTCCCGTTCCACGGTTACCAGACGTACTATCGCATCGTCGGCGAGTGCGAGCAGGGGCGCCTCCCGTTGCTTGCATTGCATGGTGGTCCCGGCTCGGCGCACTATTACATCACATCGCTCGACGGCATCGCTGAAAAATATGGGCGATCCGTTATTTACTACGATCAGCTTTCCTGCGGCAAATCGCAGACGCCGCCGCTACCAGAGCTGTGGAGCGCCGAGCTCTTTGAAGACGAGCTCAAGACGGTTCGCCGCGAGCTCGGGCTCGACTATGTGCACCTGTGGGGGCAGTCGTGGGGCGGCATGCTCGCGATGCAGTACATGACCCATCGTCCGGCGGGTATCGCTTCCCTGACTGTGGCGAGTGCCCCTGCATCCCTTGACCTCTGGCTCGAGGAGGCGAACCGTCTGAGGGGCTATCTGCCACAGGATATGCAGGAGGCGCTGATCCAGGCCGACGAGGACGGTGACTACGAGCGACCGGAGGTCAAGCGGGCAAGTGACGAGTATTACCGTCGCCACGTGTGCATGACACCCGACGAGGAAGAGGACCCCAAGCTCAAGCGTCCCGAACCGGACCCTGTGGGCAAGGAGTGCTACCACTTTATGCAGGGAATGAGCGAGTTTGTTGTCACTGGCAAGCTATCAGGCTGGGACATCACCGACGACTTGCACAAGATCTGCGTGCCGACGCTTGTGACGTCGGGAGAGGCGGACGAGTGCACTCCCTATATCGCAAAACAGGTGGTGGACCGCATAGAGGGATCGGAGTGGGTGCTCTTTAGGGGAGGCTCCCATTGCGTGCACTCCGAACAGCCTGAAAAGTACAACGCCGTTGTCGAGGAGTTCCTCGAGCGTCACGAGTGAGTGATCTTATGACGAGCGGGCAGCCTTGTTGCTGCGTGCCTTCGCATGGGCAGCACCCATCGCAGCATGTCTTTGTCTCATTCGTCTAGGACGGAAACTTCTCTCATTGGCACTGTCTCTTCTTGATAAGAAAGGCCCGCACAGACCTAAGCTGTGCGGGCCTCTTTGTGCTGCGATATGCCTCGCGCGGTATAGAGGGCCTAGGCGAGCTCTGCGTAGCGGAGCTCGGGGGTGCGGCCGGCATCGACCATGAGGTTCTTGAAGCGATCGGAGCCGACCTTGTTGAGCGCCTTGTGCAGGATCGGGATGATCGGCATATCTTCGGCGCCGATAGCGTCAGCCTCATGCATCAGCGCGACGCGGGCGTCCTCGTCAACGGTGCCGCAGGCTTCGTCGAGCTTGGCATCGAATTCCTCGCTGGCGTAGTGTGAGACGTTATCGCCCGCGGTCGAGTACATGAGCGGCTGCAGGAAGTTGTACATAATCGGGTAGTCAGCGGTCCAGCCACGGCTGCCGATCTGATAGGAACCATCGGTGTACTTGTCGAGCATGGTCGCATACTCGAGCTGTTCGATCTGGACGTCCACGCCGATTTGCTTCCAGTCGTTCTGCATGGAGGCAAATTCGTCGAGGTTGGAAGACGTGGAGACCATGATCTTGAGGCTGATTCCGCGGTTGCCGTCTGCATCGGCGGTATAGCCCGCCTCGTCGAGCAGCTGACCCGCCTTGTCGGGATCGTAGGCGGTGTATACCCAGGTAGTCTCGTCGTTGCCCTTGATGCCGGGCGGGACGATGTCACCGGAAGGTACCGCGGTGCCCTCGTATAGGGTGTCGCACAGATTCTGGCGGTTGATGGCAAGAGAGAGCGCCTGACGCACGCGTTTGTCGGAGAGGGTCTCGTCATTGACGTTGTAGGCGAGATACTCGGTGTACATAACCTCGCCGAGCAGGGTTTGCTTGCCTGCCTCGACGGTGTAACCATCCTCGGACTGGCCGTATTTCTCGATGGTCTCCTTGATGCGCCCGGCTGGAATATCGCACATGTCGAGGTTGCCGCCCTCAAACTCGCGGAAGGCAGTGTCGGAATCCTTGTAGATGGCGAAGTGGACGCCGTCGACCTTTGCCGGCTCATCACCGCCATAGTCAGGGAAGGGAACGAGGTCAATGTACTGGCCGTCCTCCCAATCGTCCGCCATCATGAAGGGGCCGTTGCCGATTGGCTTGGTGAAGAATGCATTGAAGTCGTCCTTAGCACAGTCGGCGACAGGGGCGAGTGGCGTGCAGGAGACGACGAAGGGGAAGTCGGCGAAAGGCGCGTTGAGCTCGACCTGCAGGGTATAGTCATCGGGGCAGGTGACACCTGCGAGCTCATCGGCTTTGCCATTGACCATGTCGTCATAGCCTTTTACCGGCTGCAGGTGATAGGAGATGATCGAAGGCGAAGTCGTGGTGTTCGGGTCGCAGATGCGCTCCCAGGAAAACTTGAAGGATTTCGCCGTAACGTCGGTGCCGTCGTGGAATTTAAGACCCTTCTTGATATGGAATGTCCAGACGTCAGCGGTGTCGTTGGACTCCCAGCTCTCTGCGGTCAGGGGCTTGAGCTCCATATTGGCGTAATCGTAGACCGTCAGGGGGTCGAAGAGCTGGAAGGCGACAGCGGCACCGTTGAACTCCTCGATGTCGAAGGGGTCGATGCTCGTCGGGTTGGTGATGAAATAGTTGATGGTATCTCCCGCGGCGGCGCCAGAGGAGCTACCAGCGGCAGAGCCACTGGCCCCGCTGGAGGAGCGGCCGCATGCCGCCAAACCTGCCGTTGTAGCCGCAGCCGCGCTACCGGCGAGGAACGTTCGCCTGTCCATGCTGTACATACAATCCCTCCAATGTTGCAATCCCGACAGTGAAGGAAGTGCCAATGATGCGAAAAAACTGATAAGTAGGCACTCCCCATTTAACAAACCTTATAGGACTCGCTTCGTTAATCGTCCATGTCAGGGGACAATTTGTGACCTGTGCGAAACCTAATTGCAGAGAGAAAAAGATACAAGTCAGCATGATGAATACAGCGCGAATCGAAGCGGTGCAGAAGGACGCTTTGGAGTATGTTGGGAAACGGCCCGTACGAATGGGCTACGATGCGTTGTCTGTGACGAAGGAGCGCGGCATGAGGCTGGACAGGAGCACCTGGACGCAGGTGCGGGACTATTTCAGGGAAAACGACACGGTGCTGATCGGCGTGGGCTCGACCGAGTGCCACGGGCGGCACAACCCGCTCGGCACCGACACCATGGCACCGGACCGGATACTCGAGCTCTTTGATGCGCGCGAGGGCGGGTTCCTGATTGCGCCGACGCTGCCGTACGGCGCGACTGACGACCTCGTGGGGTATCCGGGCACCATCTCGCTGGGGGTCGACGGGCTCTACCGGGTGGTCAGTGCCATCACGGGCCAGCTGTACGACTACGGTGCGCGCAGGTTTGTCTTTGTGAACGGGCACGGCGGCAACGTCAAGTCGCTCAGCACGGCGTGCGTGGACCTCAACGAGCGCGGGTGCCTCGCCGCCCTCGTGAACTGGTGGCTCGTAGCCCCGCAGATCAACCCCGCCTGGCGGGGCGGTCACGGCGGCGCCATGGAGACCTCCGCCAACCTCGCGATCGACCCGTCCTCGGTCGACATGAGCCAGGTGATGGACGAGGAGCTGCTGCCCGATGTGGGCGAGGACCTGCCGTCCGTCGCGTGGTCCACGGTGCGCTACGACGGGGTCAACGTGGACATGCCGCGCCACATTGCGCGCTTCGCCACGAGCGGGTGGCTCAGCCACGGCATGGACGACCACCCGGCAAAGGCGAGCGCCGAGCTCGGGCGGGCGATGCTCGAGGGGACGGCGGACTGGCTGGTCGGGTTTGTGCGCACGCTGGCCCGGGAGGAGCTCCCCGAGCCGTTCGACCGCGCGCACGCGACGGAGCACCTGGACTAGTCAGCCGCGGTGCGCTCGTCTTCGTGTGTCTTTGTGTGGTATCGCCTCGGTAAACGCTTGATGATGCGGAAGACGGTGTCCGCCGCGACCGCTATCATTAGGTGCGTTCTGCAGTACTGAGGGCGTGTCTTGGCAGGCGCGCCGCACGACCAGGAGGTCTTGCATGAAGAAGTTCATGAGCGAATTCAGGGAGTTCATCGCCCGCGGCAACGTGATGGACATGGCGGTCGGCGTCATCATCGGCGGCGCCTTCACCGCGATCGTCACCTCGCTCACCGACAACATCATCAACCCGCTCATTACCGTCATCACCGGCGGCGGCACGGACATGACGGGCTCGCTCGTCGTGCCGGGCACCAACATCGACTTCGGCGCCTTCATCTCCGCCGTCATCAACTTCCTCATCGTCGCGCTGATCGTCTTTTGCCTCGTGAAGTCGCTGAACAAGATGCAGGCGGCCACCGAGAGCCTCCTGCACAAGCAGCAGGAAGAGGAGGCTGCCGAGGAGGCTGCCGCCCCGACCTGCCCGTACTGCCTCGAGGAGGTCAAGCCCGGCGCCACGAAGTGCCCGCACTGCGGCAGCGACCTCACGGACGCAGCCAAGTAGCCTGGCGCTTGGCGCGCTGGCGCAGACCTGCTGGTCCATGTCGATCAGCTGATCCGTATCGACCGGATGGCCTGTCCGACCGGAAGGTACGCTTGACCTGCTGATATGTGTCAGCGCCCGCGCACAAGTGCGACAACCCATCGTGTCCGCCCATACATTCAAAGACAAGCTTGCCGGCCTGCCCTGGCTGTCCCGCTTCGCGGGCGGCGAGGTGCGGGCCGGTTTGAATTTCGAGGGGGAGACCTTCGGCGGCCGCACCGTGGTCCGTACCGCGCCCGGCCACCACGGGCGTATGAAACGCCAGCTCATCGTCATGGGTACCGAGCAGTCCGCCATGTGGATGGACGACCCCTACGGCGAGCTGGTCTTTCCCTATCTGCAGCTCTTTGACCTGGGTATCGATGCGCTGCGACAAGACGGGCTGGGTCCCGATGGGCCGGATCTCGGAGAGCCGGGGTCCGATGTGCCGGGGCCAACATATCGTGAGGATTCCCGACTCGAATGGGCCAGTCCTTCTTACCGCCCTCTCCGCGCGCTGATGATCGGAGGAGGCGGATTTGCCTGGCCGCGTCACGTGCTTGCCGCCTATCCGGAGGTGTGCCTCGACGTGGTCGAGATCGACCAGCGCATGATCGATATCGCGCGTGAGTATTTCCTGCTCGATGAACTCGAGGCGCATTACGGCGCGTCGGGGGAGGGACGCCTGCGCGTGTTCCAGGAGGACGGGCGCGTATACCTCGCGGGTATTGCCGCGCGTACGTACGACGTGATCGTCAATGACTGTTTCATCGCGAGGGAACCGGCCGCCTCGCTCGCGGATGCAGACGCCGCTGTGCTATTGCACCAAGCGCTTGCGCCGGGCGGCATCTACCTCTCTAATGTGGTCGGCGCGCTCCTCGGTCCCGACGCGCGCCCGCTCGAGCGCGTGACTGAGTCGCTCGGTACCCGATTTGCGCAGGTCAGCATCGTGCCATGCGAGCCGGAGACGCCCGCGCTGATGAGCAACAACGTGGTTATCGCGAGCGATGCCGACCGTGCGTACCCCGGCACATGGATGACCTGCCGCTTTGCCGACTAGCGTGCAGTAGATGCCCTTGATTCACAGATATCACCCGATAGTCGCCTCCGATTCGTAAGGTCGGTCGGCCCACCGTTGCGTCTGTATCAATACAGACGCAACGGTACTGCGCGGTGGAACCACCTGCGATTTCGCGGTCCGATCCCCCTTTGCGTCTGTGACTCGCATACAGACGCAAAGGGGAATCGGGTGTTGCGAACTGCGGCTATTCTCTCCGGTATCCCGTTTGGTCTGTATCTGTGCTGTATCCGGATACCGCCGATACGGGGGTGCCAGCCGGGCGACCTGCGCGTTTTCTGCCGGATCCCCGTATCGGCGGTGGACGGCTTACCGCCGATACGGGGGTGCGGGAATCGCGTGCTGCGGTTTTTCTTCTCGTACCCCCACATCGGCGGTATACATTTTCCGCCTATATGGGGGTGCGGGGTACGTGACCTGCGGCTATCCGGCTCACACCCCCACATCGGCGGAAACCCGAATGCCGCCCATATGGGGGTGTGGGGAAGGTGACCTGCGGATTTTCAGCCCGCACCCTCGGATGGGCGGTGGGCGGTGTGTGGACAGCGGGCGGGCATGTACAACGCGCGCACATGGGCGGGACGCAGATGGGCAGCGCGCGGACGGGCGGTGCGCGGAGGCAGCGCTCAGACGGCAGGTGCGGCAGACGCACAGGCGGAGCGTACGTCTTTGCAGGTAGACGGCGTGTATTGGAACAGGATACAAATTGCGGCGCACCGCGCACCCGCGCACTTGGTGCAGAATCCATTGTTGCCCGCGGCACCCCTCGGCACACTATACACAACGCCAAATTCGACCAGCGCACAGGGCGCCGGTCAGGCCCGCGCACGAGGCGCAGGCCACAGGAAAGGAGACGTGCCATGGATGAGGATCGCCAGGAAGTTTGGGATGCACTGACCACGCGCGCCAGCCAGCTTTTCGGCAAGGACGCTAGTGAGTTCACCGAGGACACCGAGTTCGCCAGCCTCAACATCAAGTCCACGCAGGTCTCGCAGATCACCACCTACATCGAGGACGAGCTGGACATCGAGGTCCCCTACATGAAGTTCCGCCGCTGCAAGACCTTCGGTGAGGCCACCGACTTTGTCTGCGAGCTGCTGGACGAGTAAGCCCGGATTCGGATCCGTCGCCTGCGCTTCGGCGCGGGCGTTTTGCTTCGTAAACGTCGAGAAAGAAGAGCCCATGCTTGAATACAAGATTCCCGAGCACTGGCAGAAGGTCACCGACAAGAAGGTCACCGACCTCGTGCAGTGCTCCGGCGAGGAGTACTCGGACGACTGGCCCGTGTACTTCGACACCGACCGCGAGCGCTACCTCTTCCTGAAGCCCGAGACCTTCAAGGGCGTCGAGATGATGACCGCGTACCTGGTCGCGCGCCAGCCCAACGACAACCAGGAGGAAGTGGACCTGTCCGCCTCCGACGACCCCATGGCGCGCATGGGCCAGGGCTTCTGCCCGCCCTTCAACCAGCGCATCTACCAGGTGGCCCCCGGTGTCATCTGCATGCAGGACCAGGAAGTCGTCATGCGCGACGGCTGCAAGATCTACGCCGACATCTTCCGCCCGGGCGACCTGGACGAGGACGGCAACGTCATCGAGGGCCCCAAGGTCCCCGCGATCGTCTCGTGGTCGTGGTTCGGCAAGCGCCCCGGCGACGGCATGAGCGAGTGGCAGATCATGGGCGTGCCTCCCATGACCGTCTCCAAGACCGCCAAGTTCGAGTCTCCCGACCCCCTCTACTGGTGCTACCAGGGCTACGCCGTCGCCAACGTCGACGTGCGCGGCGCCGGTCACTCCGAGGGCAACGTCCACATGTTCACCCATCAGGACCGCGAGGACGGCTACGACTTCGTCGAGTGGCTGGGCGTCCAACCCTGGTGCAACGGCAACGTGGGCATGTCCGGCAACTCCGGCGTCGCCATGCACCAGTGGGGCATCGCGGCCGAGTGCCCGCCCCACCTGAAGTGCATCGCCCCCTGGGAGTGCACGACCGACCTCTACCGTGAGTCCTTCTACGAGGGCGGCGTCCCCGCGCTCTCCTTCAACAAGTTCATCGCCGCGCAGGTCACCGGCCCCAACGGCGTGGACGACCAGGTCTCCATGGCGCAGATGTACCCCGACATGAACGAGTACTGGGAAGACAAGCGCGCCGACTTCAAGAAGATCAAGATCCCCGTCTACCAGACCGCCGGCTGGTCGCACTTCCACCTGCCGGGCTCCGTCAACGCCTGGCGCCGCTGCCGCAGCCACCTCAAGTGGCTCCGCGCGCACCGCGACTTCGAGTGGCCCGACACCTACGATCCCGACAACCTCGAGGACCTCAAGCGCTTCTATGACCGCTACCTCAAGGGCATTCACAACGGCTGGGAGATGACCCCGCGCGTCCGTCTGGACATCATGGACGCCTACGACGTCGACTACCAGGAGAAGCGTCCCGAGAAGGCCTGGCCCATCAAGCGCACCGAGTACAAGAACCTCTACCTCGACGCCACGACCCCGCTCGACTCCGTGGACGAGTCCCAGGACGGCGGCACCAAGGAGACCTTCGCGGCCGGCTTTACCAAGCCCGAGGCCGAGGGTGTGGCCCGCTATGATGCCAACAAGGGCGAGCTCAACTTCGACTACGTCCTGCCCGAGGACATCGAGGTCACCGGCTACATGGACCTGCACCTCTTCGTGAGCTGCGAGGGCGCAGACGACATGGACCTCTTCATCAACATCCAGAAGGCCGCGGCCGACGGCACCTGGGTCCCCTGGAACACGCTCGACGAGCCGCACCCCGGCGCCTGGGGCAAGTGCCGTGTGAGCCGCGCCGAGATCGACACCAAGCTCACCAAAAAGCACAACCCCGTCTACACGATGAAGGGCGAGCCCAAGAAGCTGGCCGACGGCGAGGTCCGCGAGGTCGAGATCGCCATCGTCCCCACCGCCCGCGTGTACCACAAGGGCGAGCGCTTCCGCATCCAGATCTCCGGCCGCTACATCCGCGAGGGCTGGTTCGAGCCGCTGGCCTGGGATCAGGACAACCACGGCACCCACTGCGTCCACACCGGCGGCGAGCACGCCTCCTACATCGAGCTGCCGATCATCCCGCCCCGCTACCAGGCAGGCGAGTACATCCACCGCTAAGACGGACGTGGCGCACGCCGATTGAGCGGCGACATCCGCCCGAGCGGCGGACAGAGTGACACCCGAGGCGGGGCGTGGGAATGACCTGCGTCCCGCCTTTTTGGAAGAAGAGCCTCACAAAGAGGGGCCTCACACAGAAGAACCTCACACAAGGAGGAGCCAACCATGGCAGATCTGATCAACAAGCTCGTGGCCAAGGCCCAGGCCGCGCCCAAGCGCGTCGCCCTGCCCGAGGTCGAGGACCCCGCGACCCTGCAGGTCGCCCGCCGCGTGCTCGACGAGGGCATCGGCACCCCCGTGCTTGTCGGCGACCCCGAGGTCATCGCGACCACCGCGGCCGAGGCCGGCGTCTCGACCGAGGGCATGGAGGTCGTGGACGCCTTCAACGAGGACGCCCGCATCGCACTCGTGGCCCGCTACATGGCGGCGGGGGAGCGCATGCTCTCCGAGAAGGCCTACAACCGCAAGGCCCGCAAAAACAGCCTCTACACCGCGCTGATGCTCGAGTCGCTCGGCGATGTGGACTGCACCTTCGCCGGCCACGTCGCCACCACCGGCGACCTGCTGATGGCCACCCACAACGTGATCGGCCTGGCCGAGGGCGTCGACGTGAGCTCCATCATGGCCATCGTCGAGATCCCGGGCTTCGAGGGCTCCGAGGGCGACACGCTCGTCTTCGCCGACTGCGGCCTCAACCCCGAGCCGACCGCCGAGGAGCTCGCCTCCATCGCCATCGCCTCTGCCGACAACGCCGCCGCCATTCTTGGCTGGGAGCCGCGCGTGGCCTTCCTGTCCTTCTCGACCGACGGGTCCGGCGAGGGCAAGCTCGTCGACAACGTCCGCTCGGCCCTCGAGGTCGCGCGCACCCGTCGCCCGGACCTCAAGTTCGACGGCGAGTTCCAGCTCGATGCCGCCATCGTCCCCGCCGTCGCGGCGAAGAAGATCAAGCGCGACAGCGACGTCGCCGGCAAGGCCAACATCCTGATCTTCCCGGAGCTCGGCGCCGCCAACCTGGGCATCAAGGAGGTCCAGATCTTCGCGCACGGCAAGGGCTTCGGCCACACGCTGTCCGGCTTCCGCAAGCCCGTCTCCGACTCCAGCCGCTCCAGCTCGGTCGACGAGATGTTCGGCGACATCGCGATGCTCGTGCTCGCCTGCGGCACCGTCAAGGAGTAGCAGCTGCTCGGCGGTTGCCGCCCATGGAGCGATTTGCAGGATAGCTGGTAAGTTCACATGATTACGCCCGTCCGGTCTGCACCGGGCGGGCTTTTTTATCAGGCTTGAGAGGTTACTGGTATCAGTCGCGAAGCAGCTGACATCAGCCGTAACAGAGCGCTACGACGTGATTGAGCGCTACGATATGTCGCCCTTCTTCATCGCCTCCGCCATCACAGCAGGCAGGGGCATCTCCTCGTTGCCGATATAGTGGCCGATTGTGTTGCCGCCGACGCGCAGTGTGTTGAGGACCGCGACGGTATTCACAAAACCATCCACCCGGCCGCCTTTTGTCATCCAATTCTTGATAAGCAGGACATGCAGATCGACCATCACGTCGACGAACCAGCGCCTCAACTCATCGCTAGGCATGCCGTCGCGGTCCATGAGCATCTCGACATGTGACGCGAGCTGCCGGCGGAGCTTGTCCTCGAAGTAAGGGTCGCCATGGGGTCCGAGCATCGCGGCGAGTGCAGCCTTGTTTCTTACGCAGCAGACGAACCACTCATCAAAGCCCGGGGGAGGCATGAGAGGAAACCCCCAGTCCGTCTTGATAAGCTCATCAGCGGGCTTGCCTGACGGAGGGGTATAGGTGTCTGTCCTGACCTGCTCTGTCACCTCGGCATCCATACGCACGAAGGACTCCATGAGCGAGTCCTCGACCTCCTGGATCACGTCATAGATGTCATCAAAGTAGGTGTAGAAGGTGCTGCGGACGATGTCCGCCTTTGCGCAGAGGGCCTTGACGCTGACCTTGTTGAAATCGGTCGTGTCCAAGAGGTCGACATAGGCTTCGAGAATCGTTTTTCTGGTGTGGTCACGCTTCTGCATACCCTGCCCTCGGATGTCCTGTTGTCTGCGATGAAACATCATACAACGACGAATACAGCCGCCGTTGTCCGAATCGGACAGCGGCGCCCCGCGGTGTCCGATTCGGACAAACCGCCTCTTGTCTGTTCTGGGAAACCCGCGTCGTCCCCCGTAATCTCTCGGTTGTCAGGGACTGCACCCATAGTCGAGAGAGAGGGAAGCGTGATGGCAAAGGTCGTGGGCGTCTCTTTTGGTAGGAAGAACGGCAACAACGACGGTTTCTGCAAGGAGGCTCTGATTGGGGCCCAGGAAGAGGGATGCGAGGTCGAGTTCATCCACGCGATGGACCTCGACATCCGCCACTGCACCGGTTGCCAGACCTGCGTGATGAGCCAGTATGCAGGCAAGGGGAACCCTTGCATGCACAAGGATGATTTTGACTGGCTGATGCAGGAGCTTTTCCACGCGGACGGTGTGCTGTTCGTCGACCCGATCTTTGAGAACGGCAGCTCCGGCCTCTTCAAGACCGTCTGTGACCGATTCGGGCCCCGCACCGACACCGGCATGTGCCGCCTGGCCCAGCAGCTGGCCGATAAGAACAAGGCCGAGGGCAAGCCCTATCGCGACATAGACCCAGCCATCCTCGACCCGCGCGTCTGTGTGTCTTTCATTGGTATGGGCGGTTCGGAATGGGGTACCTCCTGCCAGGCGGACCACCAGATGCAGGCCATGTCGCCCTCCTGGAAGATCATCGACAACGAGTGGATCCCCTGGTCGCAAAAGGCCACGGTAAACGACGAGATGATCGCACGGGTCCACCAGATCGGCGTCAACCTCGCGCGCGCCGCCAAGGACTACGACCACGCCGAGACCATGACCAGCGGTACCTGCCCGCATTGCCACAACAACAACTTCTACCTGTGGCCCGGCACCGACAAGGTGACCTGCACGGTGTGCGGTCTCGACGGGCACATCCGTCTGAACGACGAGGGCGTGGCGGAGGTCTACTACCTCGACGAGGAGACCCACGACGAGCGCGGCCTCTACCGTGCGCATGATACCGCCTCGGGCAAGCAGATCCATGGCGAGGACATTGGCAAGATGTACGCCGAAATCGGCCCGCTGCTGGCAGGCGAGGAGTACAAGCAGCACAAGGCTGCCTGGAAGGCCTTCCTCGAGCCTACGTATCCGCCCTACTACGTGAACGGCCGCCGTCCCAAGAACTAAGGGACGTAAGCGTCACATCGGATTCTCCCCGCGCCGGTTGGCGCACGATCGCAAGAAAGGAAATGACATGACCCAGCAGTATGAGACAGACGTCGTCGTGGTCGCGGCGGGACTCTCCGGTCTCGCGGCTTGCGTCGCCGCCGCCGAGAACGGCGCCCGCGTCATTGCGCTCGAGAAGGCGTCCCAGACCGGCGGCGCGGCCAACATGGGCATGGGCCCCTGCGGCGCCGGCTCCCGCCTCCAGCACGAGAGCATGATCGAGGTCACCCCGGGCGAGCTCTTCCGCCGCCACATGTTCTACACCCACTACCAGGTCGACCCGCGCCTGGTCCGTGCCTACTATTTCAAATCCGGCGACACCATCAACTGGCTCGAGGACATGGGCGTCAAGTTCCACTCCGTCCGTCCCGCCTTCCGCGCCCGCGAGCGCACCCGCGCCTACGCCGACGGCGAGTACACTTGGCACGTCGTGCAGCCCGAGGACGGCTCCATGCCCGGCCCCCGCGCCGCTACCACGATGATCAAGCGCATGACCGAGCGCGCGCAGTCCCTGGGCGTCGACTTTGAGTTCAACACCTCCGGCAAGCACCTCATGACCGATGAGCAGGGTGTGGTCTGCGGCGTCAAGGCCGTGCGTGAGGACGGCACCGAGGTCGAGATCTCCTGCAAGAAGGTCATCGTCGCCACCGGCGGCTTCGGCCACAACGCCCAGATGATCAAGGACAAGATCGGCTTCGAGTGGGGCAAGAACCTCTACTCCTTCGCCGTGCCCGGCATGGACGGCGACGGCTACAACATGTGCCACGAGGTCGGCGCGGGCCAGACACCGGTCACCATGGAGATGATGTACCAGCTCCCCGACAACATGAACCACTTCTACGTCGAGGGCGCCTTCCGCCAGCCCTGCTACTGGTGCGACGCCACCGGCGAGCGCTTCATGCCCGAGGACGACATCTACAACACCACCTTCGTGGGCAACGCTATCAACCACCTGCCCGGCCACAAGGGCTTCGCGATCTTTGACGCCGGCCTGCTCAAGCACTGGAAGAAGGACGGTCCCGACATCAAGTCCCACGTGCACCCCGAGGACCTCTACGAGGGCTTTGACGAGCAGTGGGAGCGCGACCTCCACACCTACAAGGACGGCTACGGCAATCCCGTGATTGCCCAGGCCGACACCCTGGAGGAGCTCGCCGAGATCATGGGCATCGACCCCGAGGGCCTCGTCAAGAACGTGGCCGAGTACAACGAGATGTGCCACAACCACTTCGACGACAAGTTCGAGAAGGAGCACGAGTTCATGGTGCCCCTGGAGAACGGCCCCTTCTATTGCTGCGCGCAGTATGTGGGCGCCTACGGCACCCTGGGCGGCGTCAAGATCAACGACCGCATGGAGGTCGTGGACGACGACTCCCACGTCATCCCCAACCTCTACTGCGTGGGCACCGACGCCTGCACCATCTACGGCGACTCCTACAACTACGCGATCCCCGGCAACACCATGGGCTTCTGCCTCAACTCCGGCCGCATCGCCGGCGAGAACGCCGCGGCTGCCGTGGCCGAGTCCGCCGACTTCGACGACTTCGACGAGGGCGATGGCGATTGGGACTAGTTTCCGCGTTCGGGAAGAGACCTACATGCTCTAAGCAGTAGGAACTACGTGGGCGGCGCCGCTCGGGGGAGTGGTGCCGCCTGCTTTTCAAAAATCAGGAGAGGTGACTATGAAACTTACTATCGACGGTCAGGAGGTCGAGGCTCGGGAGGGGCAGACAGTGCTCCAGGCGGCGGAAGACGCCGGCATCTTCATCCCGCACCTCTGCGCCCACCCCGACCTTGAGCCGGTGGGCGGCTGCCGCCAGTGCATGGTGTGCGTCGACGGCGCGACCGAGCCGGTCTGCGCCTGCGAGACCGCCGTGCGCGAGGGCATGTCCGTGGAGGTCCACGCGCCCGAGGCCGACCGCGTGCGCAAGATGGCCATGCAGCTGATCCTCGCGACCCACCCGGCCGACTGCTCGGGCTGCCCCAAGTTCGGCATCTGCGAGCTGCAGTCCATGTACCAGTTCATGGGCGTGTCGCCGCAGGGCTGGCGCCTCAAGAGCCGCCCGGTGCCCACCGACGAGTCCAATCCGCTGATCACGCACATGTTCACCCGCTGCATCCGCTGCGGCCGCTGCGTGCGCGCCTGCCGCGAGATGCGCGGCGTCAAGGTGCTCGACTACCAGCGCACCGAGGAGGGCATCCGCATCGGCACCGACGGCCACGTGTCCCTGGTCGACGCGGGCTGCCGTTTCTGCGGCGCCTGCATCGAGGTCTGCCCGACCGGCTCGATCATCGACGTGCTGCGGTACAACGACTCCGATAAGTCCCGCGAGGACAACGTCGTGCCCTGCCGCGCCGCCTGCCCCGCGCATATCAATGTGCCCGAGTACCTGCGCGCCATCCGCCTGGGCGACTACGACAACGCAGCGAGCATCATCCACGAGCGCGTGCCCTTCCCCGAGGCGCTCGGCCGCGTGTGCACCCACGCCTGCGAAATCGACTGCAAGCACGGCGAGATCAACCAGCCCGTCTCCATCTGCAAGGAGAAGCGCGCCGCCGCGACCTACGAGTCCGGCGCGTGGAAGAAGAACGTGCGCCACGACCCGCTGACCGGCAAGAAGGTCGCCGTGGTGGGCTCCGGCCCCGCGGGCCTCACCGCCGCCTACTACCTGGCCGGCAAGGGCCACGCCGTGACCGTCTTCGAGGCCAATGAGAAGGCCGGCGGCCAGCTGCGCTACGGCATCCCCGCCTACCGCATGCCCGACGAGGCGCTCGACCACGAGATTGCCAACATCCTGGAGACCGCCGGCTCCGGCGCGGGCGACCCCGAGGGCACGCCCCGCATCGAGCTGCGCTGCGGCGAGCGCGTCGCACAGCCCAAGGACCTGCTGGGCCAGGGCTACGACGCGGTGCTCGTCGCGCTCGGCACCCACCAGGGCACCGTGCTGCCGACCAAGGGCCACGAGCTCGACGGCGTCTACGTCAACACTGCCTTCCTCAAGGCCGCACGTGAGGGCCATCCCATGGACGTCACCGGCAACGTCGTCGTGCTCGGCGGCGGCTCGGTCGCCTACGACTGCGCCCGCACCGCGATCCGCCTGGGCGCCAACGAGGTCCACATGGCCTGCCTGGAGGCCCGCCCCGTGATGACCGCGGCCCTCGACGAGATCGAGGAAGGCGGCGAGGAGGGCGTGATCCTGCACGACGCCTACGGCTTCGACGAGATCATGGAGTCGGCCGACAAGCCGGGCCATGTGGGCGGCATGCGCATCAAGAAGATCGCCAAGTTCTACTTCGACGAGAACCACCGCGCGATCACAGAGTTCGTCGAGGGCGGCGACCTGGAGATCCCGTGCGACCACGTGATCTTTGCCGTCGGCCAGAAGCCCGAGGGCACCATGGACATGGGCCTGGAGCTCACCCACGGCCCGTACATCGTGGCCGACGCGACCACCGCGACCAGCGTCCCGGGCGTCTTTGCCGCGGGCGACGTCGTGACCGGCACCAAGACCATCATCGGCGCCATCGCCCAGGGCCGCACGGCCGCCGAGAGCATCGACCGCTACCTGGGCGGCGACGGCGACATCACCGAGCACCTGGCCCACGAGCAGGAGCACAACCCCTTCATCGGCCGTCGCCCCGGCTTTGGCAAGGAGCCCCGCCTGGAGCCCAAGGTCGGTGCCGCCGACGAGCGCCGCGCCCACTTCTGCCAGTACGAGGACGCCTTTGACAACGACACGGCGTGCGCCGAGGCCAACCGCTGCCTCCAGTGCGACCTGCGTCTGGACGTCACCCGTCCGCGCCTGTGGAACGAATACTAAGGAGGGAGGCACACCATGGAAAAGCTTTACGTCAACTTCATGCCGCAGTACGCTGACGCCCCCGTCTCGCTGTGGCTGCTCAAGAAGCACATCGACGGGGCCGCGAAGGCTGCCGTGGAGGCAGTGGCGGCAGGCACCCAGCTGCGCCTGCTCCTGCCCGCCGGCGCTTCCGAGACCGCCGCTGAGCTGACCGCCGCGATCGACGCGGCCGGCACCAGCACCCGCGTGGTCAAGGGGTCCGACCCCGACAACGAGGCCGAGGCCCAGCCCGCCGACGTGATCGTCACGCTCAACCGCGCCGACTTCGGCTTTGTCTACACCAACGACCGCGCCGCGGCACGTGTCTTCACGGGCGACAAGCCCGTGCCCGCGCACCACAACGGCGAGGTCACCTACGACGGCAAGGTCGCGCCCAAGCTCGTGTCCGGCGAGGCCTGGCTGCGCGCCGCCGGCGTGGTGGCCGGCGAGGGCACTTACGTCTCCGTTGTGAGCCCGGACGGCGAGTACGCCGAGCCCGTCGAGCTTGCGGCCGGTGCCACGGGCAACGACGTCGTGGCCGCCTCCGGTGTGGACGCGGCCGAGGTCAAGACGCTCTACCTGGGCTTCCCCACGTCCGTCTTTGTCCCCGCGGCCAAGCTCTCCGAGCCGCTCGACCTGTCCGCCGGCTGCGACGCCATCCGCGTGTACACCAACAAGAACTGCATGGCCGCAGCCATGGACCGCATCGCCAAGGGTTGGCGCAACGAGTCCTGCGGCCACTGCGTGTTTGGCCACGAGGGCTCCTGGCAGATTGCCACGATCTTCGGCGACATCGTGAGCAAGCGCGGCCAGAGCAACGACCTCGAGACGCTGGGCAACCTCTGCCCCGTGATGGCCGCCAACACCATCTGCGACGTCGACGCCACCCTGGCACGCACGACGCAGCAGGCCATCGAGCTTTTCGGTGACGAGATCCGCGCCCACTACTCGGGCGCCAAGACCTGCCCCTCCGGCGAGTGCGTGGCCTACAAGACCTATCACATCCTCGTCTCCAAGTGCGTGGGCTGCGGCGCGTGCCTCGAGGCCTGCGACGACGGTGCAATCCTCGGCAAGGCCGATTTCGTCCACGTGATCAACCAGGCCAAATGCACCCAGTGCGGCCAGTGCCGCGAGGCGTGCAAGTACGGTGCGGTCGTCCGCGCGGGCGCCAAGAAGCCCAAGACCCCGCCCCGCCCGATCCCCTGCCGCGTGCACGCGTAGGCGTGCGTCGCGCCGGCCGGCTCGTACGTCTGTCTTCATGAAGCGGTGCTCGGTTTAACCCGGGCACCGCTTTTCTTGTCGCGTGACAGGTGACGGGGGAGTGTCACGGCGTTGTCGCGTGACAGGTGACCTTCCACATCGCCAAGGGCAACACCTTTCACAACGGCGACACCGTCGACGCGCAGTCCTTCAAGCGCGGCTGGGAGCGCGTGTGCGACCCGTCGACCAACGACGACCCCTCCGTGCAGGCGTCCTACTACCAGGTCATCGAGGGCTACGACGCGATGCAGAGCGGCGACGCCAAGGAACTGTCCGGCGTGACCTGCCCCGACGACTACACGCTCGTCGTGAAGCTCACCATCCCCTTCGGCGACTTCCCGCTGATCACCTCCATCGCGAGCTCCGCGCCGGTGCCCCAGGCAGCGCTCGACGACCCCGCGGCGTACGGCAAGGCCCCGATCGGCAACGGCCCCTTCATGATGGACGGCGAGTGGGAAGACGGGCAGTCGATCAACCTGGTGCGCTTCGAGGACTACAAGGGCGACAAGCCCCAGATCTCCGGCGTGACCTTCTCCATCCAGAAGGACATGGAGACCGGCTACCGCGAGTTCCAGGGCGGCAACATCGACATCTGCGACGTGCCGGTCTCGGCCATCGAGTCCGCGCGCGGCGAGATGGAGGAGTCCGAGGACGGCTACACGCTGGGCGACGACGACAAGCGCCTGGCCTTCGGCGACATGCCGGGCATCTATTTCCTGGCCGTCGTCAACACCGACCCGGTGCTGCAGGACGTCAACCTGCGCCGGGCCATCTCGCTGGCCATCGACCGCGAGTCCATCTGCGAGACCATCTACCAGGGCACCCGCGTGCCGGCCGACGACATCCTGCCCAAGTCCATGCCGGGCTACCAGGAGAACGCCTGGGAGTACTCGCACTACGACGCCGATGCGGCCAAGGAGCTGCTCGACCAGTACTACCCCGCAGACGCCGACGGCAAGCGCGGCATCCAGCTCAAGCTCGCCTTCAACGGCGACGGCGACCACAAGCCGATCATGGAGGCCGTCCAGGCCAGCCTCAAGAAGGTCGGCATCGATTGCGAGCTCGACATGATGGACTGGGGCGCGCTCAACGACGCCTGGGACGCCAAGGACTACCAGATCAGCCGTTTCGGCTGGCAGGCCGCCTACCCCTCGCCCGACAACATCATCGAGCAGCTCTTCAAGACGGGCAATTTCAACAACTGCTTCAACTACAGCAACCCGGACGTCGACGCCGCCATCGACGCCGCGCGCGCCATCCCCGACGACGAGGAGCGCATCGCGGCCTACCAGGAGATCGACAAGATGGTCCAGGCCGACATGCCCGTCATCCCGCTGATGAGCTACAAGCTGTCCAAGGCGGCCTCGACCCGCGTGAAGCACGCCTACATCTGCCCGTCGGAGGCCACCCGTATGACCGACTGGGTCGTCGAGGACTAGCGGACGCCCGTGGCGCATGCGCCTCGGATGCGACACACTGCGTATGCGGCACACTACCAGGGACCTGGGCGGGGCGCAGACGGCTCCGCCCGGGTTCTTGTGCCGCCCGGGCCGTCTGCACAGGCCGTCTGCACGAGCCGTCTGCACAGGCTTGTCCGCACGGGCTCTGTTGCGCCCGGTTTTTATTCCGCACGGACCTTTCGATGGGGGAGATATGCAGGATTTTCTTGCCGAGGCGCAGGGCCTCGCCGATAGGATGACGGCCGACCGCCGCTGGCTCCACCAGCACCCGGAGATTGGCTTTGACCTGACCGAGACGACCGCCTACGTGAAGGCTCGTCTTTGCGAGATGGGCTATATGCCGGCCGAGCTCGTCCCGGGCGGGCTCGTGGCGACGGCGGGGCGGACGGACGGCCCCTGCTACCTGCTGCGCGCCGACATGGACGCCCTGCCCCTGCGCGAGGAGACGGGCCTGCCCTTCGCCTCGGCCAACGGCAACATGCACGCCTGCGGCCACGACCTGCACACCGCGATGCTGCTGGGCGCGGCACGGCTGCTCAAGGACCACGAAGACGAGCTCGGCGGCTGCGTAAAGCTGATGTTCCAGCCCGACGAGGAGGCGACGGCGCCGGGGGACCTGCTCGGCGGACAGTCCATGATTGATGCGGGTCTTCTCGTTGACCCGACGGTGGGCGCCGCCTCCGCGATCCACGTCAACACCATGGAGCATCCGCTGGGTACCGTCGGCGCGTCGCGCGGAACCGCCGCGCTCTCGATCGACGACGTGGACATTCGCGTGACGGGCAAGGGCACGCACGGTGCCAGCCCCGAGCAGGGCGTCGACCCCATCAACATCGCCTGCCACATCCACATCGCGCTGCAGGAGCTGCTTGCGCGCGAGGTGAGCCCCTACGAGACCGCTTGTCTGACCTTCGGCCTGATACAGGGCGGCAGTGCGGCCAACATCATCCCCGAGGAAGCCCGCCTGCTCGGCACGCTGCGCTGCGGCAGCGAAGACCAACGCACCCGCCTGCAGACGGCGATCCGCCGGACGGTGACCGGGGTGGCCCAGGCCTTTGGCGGGAAGGCGGATGTCCGGTTCCTGCGCGGCCTCTCCAACGTCCGGAACGACCCGGCGCTGACCGACGAGCTCTGCGGCTTTGTGGCGGAGGGTACCGGTGTCGAGCCGCACGATTGTCTTCCCCTGTCGGGGTCGGACGACTTCTGCGCGGTCTCGCATGCGGTGCCGTCCACGTATTTCCTGCTCGGGGCGGCGCCGGCGGGGGAGAGGCCGTGGCCCCTGCACAGCTCGCATATCGTCTTTGACGAGGCGGTCATGCCGCTGGGGGCGGCGCTCCATGTGAGCTGCGCCGTTGGTTGGCTGCGGCGCCATGGTGCCTGACGCCTCACGCCTCACGCCATCGGAAGGGCTCCGATGGCGTTTGGCGCGGGGAGAGCATCCCGGCGCAGATTAGACGCGTTCCGGTGGTGTTTGGGCGGAAGCGGCGCGAAGGCCCTGCGGCGGCGGAGGCTGTACGGCGACGGAGTCCGTGCGACGCGGAGGCCGTGCGACGGCGGAGGACATTGGTTGGACGCACAAGGAATGACTGAGCGCATCACGCTCGCACGGAGAGAGATAACAACTCATCTAGCTGCAGAAAAAGACAAAGTCCCGGTAATCGTACCGCCCATCCCGCTCGCGGATATTTGTTTGTGTGCCCAATGTTCCCATGAACCTGAAAATTTATCGTTCTTGATGTTTCAATGCGTGACGTGAATGCGTGCGGCACGGTCCTGAAAGACGGACGTGGGGCCCGCAAGACAGCTGCGCGCGGCACGAACGCAACAATGCCCCGGCCAGGCTGTCGGGGGGAGGTTCCGGCAACAACTGCCGGGAGGCGAGGCTCAGGAGAGGAGCACTCATGGCACACAAGGTAATGGGCATCTGCGCAGGCAGGAAGAACGGCAACGGCGAGATCGCCGTCAAGGCCGCCCTCAAGGTCCTCCAGGACAAGGGCGCCGAGGTCGAGATGATCAACCTCTTCGACTACAACATCCTGCCCTGCACCGGCTGCGAGGGCTGCACCATGCAGATGGGCAACATCGCGATGGGCAAGCAGAAGGAGTACAAGGGCTGCATCCTCAAGGACAAGGACGACGTCGACGCCCTCGTCACCGAGCTGCACACCTGCAACGGCGTGATCATCGCCGTCCCGACCTACGACCTGGCCCCCAGCTCCATGTACATGCGCTTCGCGCAGCGCTTCCTGGCCTATGAGCTCTCCTTCCTCAAGGAGATCGGCGTCGTGAAGGAGGACCCGCACACCGTGGCCGGCCTCATCGCCGTCGGCGGCTCCATGCACGACTGGCAGCCGCTGGCCCTCGAGGTCATCCAGGCCTCCATGTTCACCATGTCCATCACCCCGGTGGACCGCATGATGCTCCAGCGCGTCGGCCGTCCCGCCAACGTCCTGATCGAAGACAACGCCGACCAGCTCGCCCGCGCCAAGGAGATGGGCGAGCACATCTGGGAGGCCATGGAGACCCCGGTCGAGGACCGCAAGTGGCTCGGCGACCCCAACGACGGCGTCTGCCCCAACTGCCACTCCAGCCTGGTCTACCCCGGTGACAAGCACTGGGACGGCGTCGAGTTCCCGTACGAGTGCGCCGTGTGCGGCTGCGGCGGCACCATGGGCACCAATCCCGAGACCGGCCGTCCGATGCTGGTCATCGACCCGGAGAATGGCCACATCCGCGACCGCTTCATCGACAAGTCCCGCGCCGAGCACCTCAACGAGATCGTCCAGACCCGCATCAACTTCTTCCAGAAGCAGGGCGAGATCAAGGACGACCTGGCCGAGTACAAGGCCATGGAGTTCCCTTGCCCCGTCCAGCCGGCCGCCAAGGCGTAAGCAGAACTCGTGACAGGTGACGGGGACCTGCCACAAAACAGAGCAGGCTAAGAAGTACAAGCCAAGAAGAACGGGCGCTCGGTCCCTGGTGGGTCGGGCGCCCGTCCCCTGTCACGCTCTATCCCTGCGCGAGGTCGTCGCGGTCGAGGGGGACGCGCGAGTAGAAGAGTCCCAGGTGCATCATCACGCGGAAGGACAGCTGCAGCATGAAGATGTCCTCGCCCGAGGCAAGCGAGCAGCCGAGGACCTGGCGGATGCGCGTCAGGCGGTAGAGCAGCGTGTTTTTGTGGATGTGGAGCGAGTCGGCCGTGCGGTGCGTGTTGCAGGCGTTCTGCAGGTAGGCAAAGAGTGTGTCCATCAGCTCGCTGCCGTGCTCCTGGTCGTACGCGAGCAGGTCGAAGAGCGCGGGCTGGATGTAGTTGCTGAGGTCGGAGCTGCGCTTGCAGACGTCGATCATCTGCATGTAGGCGTAGTTGCGGAAGAGGTAGACCGACCCGTCGTCCACGGTCGCCGCAGCGGTCTCGCCGTTGGCGATCGCGGCTATGGCCTGCGCGTAGTGCTGCTGGATGTCGGCGAGGTCCTCGAAGTAGTTGCTCACGCCCACGGCGAGGTCGTTGGTCTGGGCGCAGCGGTGCAGCAGGCCCAGCGCGTAGTCGCCGAGTCCTTCTTCCCGCGGACGGGTGAAGAGCGCGACGAAACGCCCCTCGTACAGGGCATAGATCGCACCGTTGAGGATGGCCTGGAGCTGGTCGGCGATGGCGGCGAGGCCTGTGCCGGCGAGGCCCTGCTGCCGCGGCTGCATCGCGACGAGCACGTAGGCGCCGCGCGGGCGGAAATCGAGCAGGTCGAGGCGCTGGGCGATGATCTCGGCGCTCGGCCGGCGGTTCATCAGCAGGTCGACAAGGAAGTACGACTTGGCCTGGCCGCGGTTGTCGGTGAAGATGGGCTGCTTCTGGATCTCCTGGCTCACAAAGAGGGTCAGGCGCTGGAAGCAGAGCTCATCGTGCTCGCCAAAGGGCTTGTCGAGCGCCACCATCATCGTGTGGGCCACACAGATGCCGTGCACGGTGGACGCGCCGATCAGGCAGTCGCAGCCGAGCTTGTCGTTGTAGAAATGCAGCGGGATGTGCCGGTGACCGACGCGCTCGTCGAGGCCCGCGTCCTTGATGTAGTCGATGGCGTCGGGCACCACGGTCTTGTTGGCGATCTCCTCGCGCAGCATGCGGGCGGCGGGGCGCTCGTCGTCCGGGGCGGTGGAGATATGCCAGGCGAGGTAGTGGAAGCTGGGGTCCACGACGACGATGGGGTTGCCCAGCGCGTCGGCCGCCTCGTCGATCAGGTGCCCCAACCCCTGGTTGGAGAAGTGGGCCGCCAGCATGCGCCCGACTTTGTCGGTGACGGCAGCCGGTATGGGCCCGAGCACGTCGATGTCTGCCATAGCAACCTCCCCTTGTGCGTTTGCATGAAAATACTAGCGCATATAGGCGTGCATTCGGGAACAAAACCAACAGGCGGTCGACCGCGGCGCGACAGTCTCTGCAACCGTATGCCGTTTTGCGGCGTTTACCAGCGGAGGGGAAAAGAGGGACATGCGCGGTACCGGCTGTCCGCAAACGGTCGCCGGTGATCAGTAATGCGTTAGACTGTCGTACAAGCAGGGACGGAGTATGCCTTGTGAGTGGGGATGCCTCGGGGACGAGCAGCCCAGGAGGAGCGATAAGTCTCGGGAGGGGAGCATGGCTCAGCCGGCAATCGAGCAGAAGGGCACGCAGCGGCGCATCCGCGACGCCGTCTTTGCCTGCATGGCCCACACCGATATGGACAAGATCCGTGTGAGCGACGTGATCCGCATCGCCCACGTGTCGCGCTCCACCTTTTACCGCTACTACGACGACGTGCCCAGCGTGGTGCTGCAATTTGAGGACGACCTCCTGGCCAACATGCGAGCCATCAACAACGTCGCGCTCAAGGCGCGGTTTTCCACCAACCAGCTGGACGCGACGCCCACGATGATCACGCGTACGGAGATGTTGCGGGAACACCGCGACGAGATCGTGGCCCTCAACGGCCCGCACGGCGACCCGACCTTTGTGCACAAGGCGACCGTCTTCATGCACGACTACCTCTCGCAGCGCCTGTCCGAGGTGCTGGGTCCCTCCGACGACCTCGAGTTTTACCTCGCTTTCGTCCTGGCGGGTCACAACAACCTCATTCAGTTCTGGCTCGAAAAGCGCCCCGAAGTATCGCCCCGCCACATCGCGAGCACGCTCAACAAGCTCTACTACGCGCCCTTCTTCCTGACCGACGAGGCGCGGCGGACGCTGCCTCACGCCCCGCACCTGGACTAGGCTGCGCGGACAAGGCACGCGTTGCAAAGACACACACATGGGCGGCGCGACCGCACCGATGAGGCGTGCCGTGCGAACGGTCGGATGCGGTGTGCGAACGGTGCGTCTTCACGAATGTCTTATAAAGAAAAAATAAGCTATTTACCTGCGGAATGATACAAAAGTGCATCCGCGTGTCCCATGGCATGGCACAACCTGCCTTGTGCGTGTGTACCACCCCGTGCGGCCCCTCCCGTAGTATGCGAACCGTCAGATGTTCCCATACGACGAGACGAAGGAGTTGCACATGGTCAAGCTCGGCAAGCAATCGCGCAGCGTGTCCATCGTGGGCGTGGGCTGCACCCCGTTCACCAATTTTGAGGATCACCCTGAGACCAAGGGTATGGACGAGGGTAGCGCCTTTGGCTACGCCGCCCTGGAGGCCATCCAGGACGCCGGTCTCGAGCCCCGCGACATCCAGTACTTCTACCACGGCGCAGCCAACCCCTACCTGATCGGCGACTCCCTGACCCCCAACATGCAGGTCGCCGACTGGTTCGGCGTCCGCGGCATCGGCTCCGTGCACCACTCCGAGGCCTGCTGCACCGGTTACGTCGCCCTCCAGGAGGCCGTGCAGGCCGTCGCCTCCGGCACCTACGACATCGTGCTGTCCGGCGCCGTGGACCTGGCCGCCTCCCTGCCCGTGGTCAACGCCCCCGGCTGCTACCGCCGCGACTTCCCGCTCAACGAGATGCTCCCGACCATCCCGATGGTCTACGACCGCGCCTACGGCCGTGCCTTTGACTCCGCCTTTGGCATCTCCTTCGACAACTGGGTCAACAAGTACCGCTGGGAGTACGGCCTGACCGCCGAGCAGATCGACGACGCCCTCAACGGCATCTCCAAGGTCCTGCGCCGCGAGGCCGTCGCCAACCCGCTGGGCTTCTCCCAGAAGACGTTCGAGGAGCTCGCCGCCGAGAACAACCTGCCCGACGCCGACGCCTACCTCAAGAGCTTCGGCAACCCCAAGGTCACCCAGTACCTGCGTGTGACCGGCTTTGAGATCAAGTGCGACGGCGCCGCGGCCGTCGTCGTGATGCCGACCGAGATGGCCGTCGCCCGCGGCCTGGACCACAAGATCGTCGAGGTCCTCGGCACCGGTGCCGCCGCCTACGAGGGCGCCACCGCCGACAACGAGTACAACGGTACCGTCTCCGGCACCAAGCAGGTCTACGAGCTCACCGGCGTCAAGCCCGACGAGATCGACCTCCTCATGATCAACGACTTCTTCCTGGCCGGCGACCTGGCCGTGCCCGAGGAGGTCGGCTACGTGCCCCGCGGCGAGTCCTGGAAGTACGCCATCGAGGGCCGCTACGCCTACGACTCCGACAAGCCCATCAACACCAACGGCGGCCGCTGCAACTTCGGCCACGCCCACGGTGCCTCCGGCGTGGCGGACATCTGCGAGGCCGTCTGGCAGATGCGCGGCGAGGCTGCCAACCAGATGCCCAAGGCGCCCCGCACCACCTTCCTGCGCGGCTTCGGCGGCGGCCAGAACATCCGCTGCCAGATCCTGCGCACGGTCGAGTAGCGCGGTCGAGCAGTCGTCCCACGTAAATCCCAGAGGAGGAAAGCAATGCTTCTTGAGAATATGGAGCCCATCACCAAAAAGTTCTACGACGCGCTCGCCGAGGGCAAGCTGATCGGCCGCAAGTGCCCCGAGTGCGGCGCCATCGAGTTCCCGCCCCACCTGGGCTGCAACGCCTGCGGCTACCACGCCACCGAGTGGGTGGAGCTCTCCGGCCACGGCACCCTGGAGTCCTTTGTGGTCCCCGGCATCCAAAATGACAAGCCCTACCTCAAGGCCGTCGAGCCCTACGGCTACGGCAAGGTCAAGCTGGACGAGGGCGCCGAGTACTCCTTCGTGATCTTCTGCGGCAAGAAGAAGGTCGTGAAGGGCCTGCAGGAGCGCCTGTACGCCGACCACGAGACCATCGGCGTGCACCTCAAGCCGATCGAGCGCGTGGTGCCCGTGAAGCCCGGCAGCGAGGAGACCATCACCTGGTACGAGCCCTGCTTCGAGCTCGACGAGGTCGCGGAGGCGTAAAGCCGCCCCATCCGCACGAATAAAAATCCGCACACGCGAAAGGAATCCGCCATGGAAAACGAGGAGCTCTTCAACCAGGTCGCCGGCTTTGCCAAGGAGGCCTACAAGTACGACGGCGATATCACCCCCGACACCACCTTCGACGAGCTGGGCAAGGAGTCGATGAAGATGATCGCCCTGACCTCCATGATCGAGAACGAGCTCGACGCCGAGGTCACCGTGTCCGAGATCATGAACATGACCACCTTCGGCGAGCTCGTGGAGCGCGTCGCCGAGGAGGCCGAGGAGTAGGACCCCGCGACAGGCCCGGCAGGTTCCGCGGCAGGCCCGGCGGATATGCCGGCGCCCTTTGTCCCGACAGCGGGGGACGGTTTGCGCCGTTCCCCGTTTTTCTTTGAGAGGAGCATCCCCATGGATCTCATGGAAGACATGCGCGAGCGCGCGAAGCAGGACGTGCAGAAGGTCGCCTTCTTCGAGGGCGAGAACCCCACTATGATCAAGGCCGTGGCCGAGTGCCAGGCCACCGGCGTGGCGGTGTGCACCGTCGTCGGCGACGCGGCCGCCATCCGCGCCAACGCCGAGGCCCAGGGCGTGTCGCTCGAGGGCGTCACCCTGGTCGACCTGGCCGACGAGGAGGCCAACGAGGCCTTTGCCCAGCGCTACGAGGCGCTGCCCACCTGCCCCTGGAAGTCCAAGGGCGTCCGTCGCCGCGTCGTGCGCCCGATGGAGCGCGCGCTGATGATGCAGGCCCTGGGCGACGTGGACGTGACCTTCGGCGGCATCGACTGCCCGACCGGCGACGTGATCCTGGGCGGTCAGACCATCATCGGCCTGGCTGACGGCATCGACGTCATCTCCTCGGTCGGCATCTTCGACATTCCCGGCTACGAGGGCTCCGCGGGCCAGCTCCTCGGCTTCGGCGACTCTGCCGTCTGCCAGAACCCCACCCCCGAGCAGGAGGCCTCCATCGCGATCTCCGCGTGCGAGACCTGGCAGGCGCTGACGGGCACCGAGGCCCGCTGCGCGCTGCTGTCCTTCTCCACCTGCGGCTCGGGCTCCGGCGACATGGTCAAGAAGGTCCAGGCCGCCCGTGACATCGCCCAGGATCGCCGTCCGGACCTCGCGATCGACGGCGAGTTCCAGCTGGACTCCGCGATCAGCCCCAAGGTCGCCGCGCACAAGGTCAAGCGCGAGTCCGCGGTCGCCGGCCGCGCCAACATCGTGATCTGGCCCGACCTCAACTGCGGCAACGTGGGCGTCAAGCTGGTGCAGCAGTTCGGCCACGCCAACGCCTACGGCCCCATGCTGCAGGGCTTCAAGAAGATCGTGTGCGACTGCTCGCGCTCGGCCCCGGTGCCCGAGATCGTCGGCAACGTCGTGATGAGCTGCGTCCGCTCGCAGGCGCTCAAGGCCAAGGAGGCGTAGGAGATGGCAGACAAGAGCTACAAGATCCTCGCGATCAACCCCGGCGCCACCTCCACCAAGGTTGCCCTTTTCGAGGGTGAGGAGTGCGTCTTCTCCAAGAACGTCTCGCACGAGGCGTCGCGCCTGGCCGAGTTCACCGAGATCACCGACCAGATCCCGTACCGCCTGGACATCATCCGCACGGCCATCGCGGAGGCCGGCGTCTCCCTGGACGGGCTCGACGCCTGCGTCGGCCGCGGCGGCGGCCTGATGGCGGTCGAGGGCGGCACGTACGTCGCCGACGAGACCCTCTTGAACGACGCCCGCCGCGGCGCCAACGGCGTCACGCACCCGGCGCAGCTCGGCAGCCTGATGGCCAAGCACTTCGCCGACGCGGCCGGCTGCCCCTGCTACGTCGTGAACCCGCCCGACACCGACGAGCTGCAGGCCGTGGCCCGCATCACCGGCGTGAGCGGCGTCTATCGCAACGTGCACCTGCACGCGCTCAACCTCAAGGAGACCGCGATCCGCCACGCGGCGTCCCTCGGCGGCAAGTACGAGGACTACAACTTCGTCGTGTGCCACCTGGGCGGCGGCGTCTCGGTGTCCGCCCATCGCCGCGGCAAGATGGTCGACGGCTACGACATCGTCGGCGGCGAGGGCCCCATGGCCCCGACCCGCTGCGGCGCGGTGCCCGTCTCCGAGATCGCGGCCTGGCTGGATAAGGGTCACACGACCAAGGAGCTGCGCGGGCTCTGCCACAAGGGCGGCGGATTTGTGAGCCACCTGGGCACCTCCGACGCGCAGGAGGTCCAGAAGATGGCGGCCGAGGGTGACGAGCACGCCGACCTCGTGTGGAACGCCTTTGTCTACCAGGTCGAGAAGGGCATCGGTGCAATGGCCGCGGTCCTGCACGGCAACGTCGACGCCATCCTGCTGGGCGGCGGCATCGCGCACTCCCACGAGCTCGTGGACTCGATCCGCGACGCCTGCGGCTGGATTGCGCCGGTCACGGCGTACCCGGGCGAGTTCGAGATGGAGGCCATGGCGGCGGGCGCCACGCGTGTCCTGTCCGGCGCCGAGGAGGCCAAGCGCTACACCGGCGTCCCGGCTTTCCAGGGCTACCCCTGGGACAAGTAGGACTGTAGGGCTGGCACGCATTTTCTTCCGGGCGTCGCGCGGCTGTCGCGGTGCCCGACCGGTGGCTGCTTCGGTGCCCGACCGCTAGCCGCTGCGGCGCTCGGCTGCTGCCGCATATGTACAGCTATCGGTATGCATTTGCGCGCCTGGTCCGTCTTGCATAGTACGTACGTACAAGGGAGGGGGTCGTAGCGGCCCCTTCCTTTGTGATGAGTACCATAGGTTGGTACAAAGTTTGAAGATATGATGAAGAGGTTCTAGTGCATATTTCCGAAGGAGAGGAAAGCACCATGCCCGAGATGAAAAAGTCGACCCAGATCACCAACGTCCTGCTCTTCAATATCCCGATGGCGCTCGCCGTGTCCGCCATGTGCCAGGGCATTGCCATCGCCCAGGGCAGCGTCCCCCACTGGATCTGGCCGATGTACTGGATCAACGTCATCATCGCATGGGTCATCGCCGACATCATCGGCATCTGCGTCCAGCCGCCCAAGCGCTCCTTCGCCGCTGCCGCCAAAGCCGGCCAGCCCGGCTCCAAGGAGTTCGGCAAGAGGATGGGCATCCTCGTCAACACCTGGTACACCACCATCCTGGTCGTCTGCATGACCATCCTCAACACCCAGATCCTGGCCCACGCTCCCTTCATCGGCACCATCATGGGCATCCTGATCAACTACATCCCCGTCTGGGTCCTCTGCATGATCATCTCCGCGCTGTGCATGCAGCCGATCGAGAACCTCGCCCGCAAGCTCTGCAACGACCCCGCGCAGCGCTAATGCTGTCGCCGCTGATATCCCAGGGTATTCTGGCTAACCTCCAATAGCGGCAGTTCGCTTTCGCATATCCGCAGTTCGACGCCCCGATTGCAAGGTCGGGGCGTTTTTCTTATTTCGCCGCGATGCATCCCGGTCGGGTGCTGCAACCCCCCTTCGATAGCGTGACGCTCGTTGATACGCGAATCCGTGCTCGCTCTCTAGATGGCAGTTTTGCCGCAAAACGCTGCGATTCGGCCCCCAAAGAACGGTCGCTCCAGTAGTCAGATTAGGGTTTCGTACTTCCGATGCCATTCTGCCGCGAAACGCTGCGATTCGGCCTCCAAAGAACGGTCGCTCCCGCTGTCAGATCCCGGCGTCGTACTTCCGATGCCATTCTGCCGCGAAACGCTGCTATTTGGCACCTGGAGTGTGGTCCCCCGCATACGGATTAGAGGTTTCGTTCTTCGGAGGCCAATTTGCTGCGGCGTGCGGTGACGCACCATGCGGCATAGCATCACTGCGTGAGTTTGCAAGGTGGGGCTAGGGTGCGGCGATGGAGCGCGTTGCCATGGCGCAGCGCTAGGATGCGGCAGCCAGTTTGACAAATGGGCCGTTTGTACTGCGGGCAGGGGCATCGCAGGAAGAAGTACACTGGTCGGGTACACTGGACGGGTGAGTATTCGTGAGATGGGAGAACCATGTCCGGTAATATGCCTGATTTCCTGAAGCGTGCCCAGCAGGGCAAACAGGCGCGCAGGCGCGCGCAGGAGGATAAGACGAACGAAGCGCCCTCTACCCGTGTGGTGTCGAGGTCGGCAGTCGACCGCGCGGTGCAGCAGCCCGCGGCGGGGCGCGCGCCTCAATCTGCGGATCGACATGCGACGGCGCCGTTCGCGACCCCGCAACCCGTGGCGCGGCACGACGACTTCGTGCCCGACGAGCCCGCGTCCGAGGCTGTCGACACCCTCGACGTCCAACCTGTGACCGTGATGCCGACGCCCGAAGCCTCGCAGGTGCCCGACCCTGCGGCCGCACCTGTGGCCAGCCCCGCGCCCGCCCCGCTCGCGAATGCGGCCCGCCCCGTCGACGTACCCGCCCCGACCGACCAGCCCACGCTACCCGGTATGCCGCGCATCGTGCAGCCCGCCGCCGTGCCCAACCCGCGTGCGGACATCGAGGCCCTGAACGAGCTCGAGCAGCACCTCTACGCCCACCGCTACGCCGAGATCCTCATGGGCTGCACGGGTCCCTCGATCGACCCGCCCGCGGCGACCAAGGACCGCGGCGAGGCCATGGCCATCCTCATGCAGGAGGACCAGGAGCTGCTGTGCTCCCCGCAGACCGGCGCGCTCTTTGACCGCCTGTCCGACGAGACGGACGACGAGCTGCTCAACGACACCCAGCGCGCCCAGGTGCGCGTCCTGCGCCGCGACCGCGCGCGCCTGGTGGACGTGCCCTCCGATGAGCAGGCAGCCTTTGAGCGCCTGACCACCGAGGCCGAGGCTGCGTGGCGCGCGGCCAAGGCGGCCGGCGACTGGGCCAGCTTCGAGCCCTACCTCGACCGGATCGTCTCCTCGATGCGGCGGCTCGCGGACTACAAGCACCCCGGCGCCGACCCCTACGACGTGTGGCTGGACGAGTTCGAGCAGGGCACCGACCAGGCCTTTTACGACCGGTTCTTCGCCGCGGTCAAGGAGACCGTGGTGCCCCTGCTCGCGGCCGTCTCGCACAAGCCCAAGCTCACGCGCCACTACGTCGAGGGCCGCTTCGACGAGCGGCGCCAGTGGGACCTCGCGCGCGACCTCGTGCGCCTCGAGGGCATCGACCCCGATACGCTGCTGCTCACCCACACGGAGCACCCGTACTCCGACGCGCTGACGACCAACTACGCGGTGATCGCCGCGCACACCTACGAGAATGACGTGCTCTCCAACGTCTACACGATGCTGCACGAGGGCGGCCACGCCCTCTACGAGCAGGGCGTCGACCCGGCCTACAACTACACGTCGCTCAAGGGGGGCACGTCGAGTGGCATCCACGAGGGCCAGTCGCGCTTCTTCGAGAACTACGTCGGTCGCTCCGAGGCCTTCGCCGGCCCGCTGCTGGCGGTGCTGCGCAGGCACTTCCCGGGCCAGTTCGGCCGCGTGACGGCGCGCCAGCTCTACCTGGCAGCCAACCGCGTGGAGGCACAGCCCATCCGCACCGAGGCAGACGAGCTCACCTACCCGTTGCACATCCTGGTGCGCTACGAGATTGAGCGCGCCCTGCTGCACGGCGAGGCCACGGCGGCCGACGTGCCGGCGCTCTGGACCGACAAATACCACGAGTACCTGGGCATCCGCGTGCCCAACGACGCACGCGGCGCCCTGCAGGACACCCACTGGTCGGGCGGCATGCTCGGCTACTTCCCGACCTACGCGCTCGGCGGCGCCTACGGTGCGCAGCTGCGTCACGCGATGATCGTGGACGGCCTGGACTGGCAGGGCACGCTCGCCTCGGGCAACCTGGCGCCGGTCCGCGAGTGGCTGCGTCAGCGCGTGTGGCGCTACGGCCGCGCCAAGGACCCGATGGAGATCATCGAGAGCGCGTGCGGCGAGCCCTTCGACGTCAGCTACTACACGGACTACCTGGTCGACAAGTTCTCGGGCATCTACGGCCTGTAGTGCGGGTACGGACGGCTGACGGCGAAGCTGCCTGATCAGGGCCGACGGGACGGAAGCGGGGGAAGACACACATGCGCGCGTTGCTGCAGAGGGTGACCCACGCCGAGGTGGCGGTGGAGGGGCAGACCGTCGGTCGCTGCGGCCGCGGCTTCCTCATCCTGCTGGGTGTGGGGCCCGACGACACCGAGGACGATGCCGCCCGGCTCTGGAACAAGATCCACAAGCTGCGCGTCTTTGACGACGATGCGGGCAAGATGAACCTGGCGCTCGACGCCGTGGAGGGCGAGGTGCTGGTGGTGAGCCAGTTCACGCTGTACGCGGACTGCCGCCGCGGCAACCGCCCGTCCTTCACGGCGGCGGCCCCGCCCGAGCTGGGCAAGCGTCTCTACGAGCATTTCTGCGAGCTGGCAGAGGCCGACCTGGGCGCCCGCCATGTGGGCCGCGGCATATTCGGCGCGGAGATGCAGGTGAGCCTCGCCAACGACGGCCCGATCACCATCTGGCTGGACACCGACGAGATGACCCGCCCGCGCGCGTCGGGTAGGTGACGGCTCCACCGGGCGAACGCGATTTCCGCGCCAAGCGGACACCGACGAGATGACCCGCCTGCGTATGCCTTAGCCAGCGGCGGCGTGTCTTGTGGTACATAGTTGTGAGTTACGTGCATACAGGGCACACCTGTAGATCGTCGCAAAGGAGCGGACAGATATGGCATACGTACTGGGCATCGATATCGGCGGCACCTCGATCAAGGCGGGCCTCTTCGACGAGGAGGGCACCCTGCTCGACATCGCCAAGATCAAGACGACCGAGCTTGTGAACGAGGAGGCGTTCAACATCGTCAACGCCGGCCTCGACAAGCTGCTCGAGGGCAAAGGCGCGACCCCTGCCGACGTCGTCGCCGTGGGCCTGGATGTGCCCGGCCCCGTGGACGCCGAGGGCAAGGTGGGCGTGCTCGCCAATATCTCGCTCGACGCCGACGGCCTGCAGGACGCGCTGCGTGCGCATTTTGCGGGCGCTGCGCTCGCCTTTGTCAACGACGCCAACGCGGCGGCCATGGGCGAGGTCTGGCAGGGCGGCGCCAAGGACGTCGACAACTGCGTGATGGTCACGCTGGGCACGGGCGTCGGCGGCGGCGTCATCTGCAACGGCAAGCTGGTCGCGGGTGCCTTTGGTGCCGGCGGCGAGATCGGCCACATCAACATGAACCCCGACGAGACCCTGCACTGCGGCTGTGGCAAGACCGGCCACCTGGAGCAGTACGCCTCGGCCAAGGGCATCGTGCGCCTCTACCGCGAGGCCTGCGAGCGCACCGGCCAGGAGCCCGTCCACATCGAGCACGAGACCGACACGATCTCCGTCTTCAACGCGCTGGCCGCGGGCGACCCCTGCGCCAAGGAGACCATCGACAAGATGACCGACACGCTGGGCCGCGCCCTCGCCATCATCTCCGCCATCGTCGACCCCGAGGTCGTGCTGGTGGGCGGCGGCGTCGCGGGCGCCTGGGGCGTGCTCGGCCCCATGGTCACCACGGCCTTCCGCAAGTACTGCTTCCCCGCGAGCGCCGCGTGCCGCATCTCGGCCGCCACGCTGGGCAACGAGGCGGGCATGTACGGCGCTGCCTACTGCGCGATCCAGGCCCGCTAGGGCACGTGCGACGCGGGTCTGCTAGGGCAGCGTCCGTCTACTCCGGCAAATGACCACGCCGGAGGGACATATCGCGCCGTATCACCAAACTGCGAGGAAACGCAGCCGACGGCACGGCGCGCGGTGGTATTCTGTACAAGTGAAGGCAAACGCGCCAGCGGAGGCGCGTGGCAGAGAAGCAACATAGAGTAAGGAGACCTCATGATTGACTTTGTAAAGCCGTCCCACGTCTTTCTCGATTGCCCTGCGAAGGATGTAGACGAGGCGCTCCACTTCATCGCCGACAAGGCCGTCGATCTGGGTCTCGGTGCCGACGCCGATGCCATCTACAAGGCGTTCCGCGCCCGTGAGGACATGGGCTCCACCGGCATGACCGACGGCTTCGCCATCCCGCACGCGATGGATCCCGAGATCAAGGAGACCGCGGTCATCGTCCTGAAGTTCGCCGACGCCCCCGAGTGGAAGACCATGGACGGCCAGCCGGTCGTCTACGCCATCGCCCTGCTCGTCCCGACCGACGAGGGCTCCGGCGTGCACCTGGAGATGCTCTCCAAGATCGCCCGCGTGCTCACGCACGTCAACTTCCGCAAGGAGATGGAGTCGGCCGAGGACGCCGAGACCATCGCCGAGGCCGTCAACAAGCGCCTGCACGACTAGTACGGACAAATAAGAGATATGGGCGATTCCATCAAGCTCATCCTGAGCGATATCGACGGAACCATATTGCCCGCAGGTCAGCCGTACGTGAGCGAGCGTACGGCTGACGCTTTTTCTGCGGCGCTCGCGGCCGGCTACTACGTGGGGCCGGCGAGCGGCCGCGCGCGGGCATGGATGGTTCCCTTCCTGCGCGGCCGCGACGAACTGTGCCAGACGGCGCTCGCGACCAACGGCATGGAGGTCTACCTGCAAGGCGAGCTCATCCACCGGGAGACCGTGGCGCACGGGCTGCTGGAGGAGCTCGCCGCCGAGATGACCGAGCTGCCGCATGCGGGCCTGGTCGTCTTTGACGAGGGGACGCCGCAGCTGGTGGCGGGCACGCTCGACGACTTGGCGGCGAGCTTCCCCGCCTATGCGAAGACGTGCCGTGTGCTCGGCGCCGTGCCGGACACCCCCGCGGTCAAGGTCAACGTCTTCCAGCGGACCGACATGGAGGGCACGCGGGCCTTTGTGGCGCGGCTCAACGAGGAGCACCCCGAGCTCTCCTTCGACGTGCCGCAGGTGGCCTGGTCCAACGTGACGCCCCGCGGCTGGTCCAAGGGCGCGGCCGTGCGCGTGCTGTGCGACGCGATCGGCTGCTCGACCGACGAGGCGCTCGTCTTTGGCGACGCGGGCAACGACGTGCCGATGTTCCGGGTCGCCGGGCACTCGGCGGCGGTCGCCGGTGCGACGCCCGAGGCGGCGGTCGAGGCCCGCTACCACATCGGCGCCTGCGAGGACGATGCGGTGGCCATCGCGGTCGAGGCGCTCGTGGCGGGGGAGTGGCCCTTCACGGAGTAACTCCCTTTGTGCTATGCTACCGATTTGTGCGATGACGGAGAGGTTCGCGCGTCGCGTGGCTGAGGACAGAGAGGGCACCCACCGGTTGAGAGGCGCCCACGAGGTCGATGCGCGGAGTTCACTCCACCAGCTGCGAGCTCAAAGTTCGTCTTCCCGTGGTGCGCAGGTGCGCCGAGAGAGGCGCGTCGCCCCGAGGCGCTGCGCAGGAAGACAGGCGAGTAGGCGAGCCGGCCGCCCCACGACACGGGGCCGAACGAGTGGGCGCTCGCGAGAGACAACGTGTGCGTCAACCGAGGTGGTACCGCGGAGATTTCCGTCCTTGGGCAGTGGCTGTGGCCACGACCAAGGGCGGTTTTTTTATTAGAAAGGGAGTACGGTATGTCGATGTCAGACGAGCTTGCGGCCATCGAGGCGCAGGTCAAGGAGGGTCTCGTGGCTGCGCAGACCATGGAGGCGCTCGAACAGGTCCGCGTGGCGGCCACGGGCAAGAAGGGCCAGCTCACGGCCATCATGCGCATGATGGGCAAGGTGCCGCCCGAGGAGCGTCCCGCGATGGGCAAGCTGGCCAACACCGTGCGCGCCAACGTCGACACGATGATCCGCCAACGCAAGGAGGAGCTCGCAAAGGCCGCCCTCGACGCCAAGATCGCCGCCGACTCCGCCGACATCACCCTGCCCGGCCGCACGCTCTCGCTGGGCACGCAGCACCTGATCAGCCAGATCCGCGAGGAGATCGAGGACGTCTTCTGCGGCTTGGGCTACACCGTGGAGGACGGCCCCTACATCGAGGACGTCTACCACAACTTCACGGCGCTCAACGCCCCCGTCGACCACCCCAGCCGCGCTGCCTCCGACACCTTCTACGTCGTGGACAACGCGCCCGAGGGCAAGGGCGACCTGGGCCTGTCCTCCTCCGACCTGCTGCTGCGCACCCAGACCTCGGGCGTGCAGGTGCACGTGATGGAGCGCCAGCAGCCGCCCATCTACATGATCTGCCCGGGCACCGTATTTCGCCCCGACACCGCCGACGCCAACCACCTGCCCCAGTTCACGCAGGTCGAGGGCCTGGTCGTCGACGAGGGCATCACGTTCGGCGACCTCAAGGGCACGCTGGACTACTTCACGCGCGAGATCTTCGGCAAGGACCGCGCCACCCGCTACCGCCCGCACTTCTTCCCCTTCACAGAGCCCAGCTGCGAGGTGGACGTCTCCTGCGGCGTCTGCCACGGCAAGGGCTGCCGTTTCTGCAAGGGTACGGGCTGGCTGGAGATCCTGGGCTGCGGCATGGTGGACCCCAACGTCTTCCGCTACGTGGGCATCGACCCCGAGAAGTACACCGGATTCGCCTTTGGCATCGGCGTCGAGCGCGTGGCGGCCCTGCGCTACGACCTGCCCGACCTGCGCATGCTGATGACGGGCGACGAGCGTTTCCTCCACCAGTTCTAGCGGCGGCTGGGCGCCCGGCAGCGACCGGTGCCCAGATAGCCAGGTGCCCGGCAGCGACCGGGCCCCGGCGCATTCAGAGATCCCGTGCCGCGCGGCGGCACACTCCAGATAAGAAAGGCACACAATGCGTATCTCATACGAATGGCTCAAGACGATGGTGGACGTCCCCGATGACCCGCAGGAGCTCGTGAACGAGTTCGTCCGTACGGGCACCGAGGTCGAGGCGGTCGACAAGACGGGCGCCGACCTCAAAAACGTGGTGACCGGCCAGATCCTGACCGCCGAGCGTCACCCCAACTCGGACCACATGTGGATTTGCCAGGTGTCCGTGGGCAAGAAGCACGTGGACGCCGACGGCAACCCCGTGCCGCTGCAGATCGTCTGCGGCGCCCCGAACGTCCACGCCGGCGATCACATCGTGGTGGCGATGGAGGGCGCCGAGCTGCCCGGTGGCGTCAAGATCACGGCGAGCAAGCTGCGCGGCGTCGAGTCCTGCGGCATGAACTGCTCCGCCCGCGAGCTGGGCATCTCCGGCGACCACTCCGGCATCATGATCCTGCCCGAGGACGCGCCGGTGGGCGTGGACTTCGTGGACTGGTACGGCATCGGCGACACTGTGATCGACTGCGAGATGACCCCCAACCGCCCCGACTGCCTCTCCATGACCGGCGTCGCCAAGGAGGTCTCCGCGATCCTGGACGAAGACACCCACATCGAGCTGCCGGCCATTCAGCACGAGACCGCGGAGAAGGCGGCCGACCTTGTGGACGTCGAGATCGACAACCCCGAGATGTGCAGCCGCTACACGGCGCGCGTCGTGAAGAACGTCAAGATCGGCCCCAGCCCCGACTGGCTGGCCCGCCGCGTGACTGCCGCTGGCGCCCGCACGATCAACAACGTCGTCGACGTCACCAACTACGTGATGTTCCTCACGGGCCAGCCTCTGCACGCCTTTGACCTGGGCAAGCTCACCGAGCGCGACGGCAAGCGCCACATCGTGGTGCGTGCGGCCCGCGACGGCGAGCGGCTCGTGACCCTGGACGAGCAGGAGCGCACGCTCACGCCCGACATGGCCGTGATCACCGACGACGGCAAGACGCCCGTGTGTCTGGCCGGCGTGATGGGCGGCCTCAACTCCGAGATCGACGAGGGCACGACCGACGTGCTGCTGGAGGCGGCCTGCTTTGACCACGGCCACATCTCCCGCACCAGCCGCGGCCTGGACCTGATGAGCGAGGCCTCCATCCGCTACGAGCGCCAGGTCGACCCCAATGCCTGCGGCGACGTGTCCGCGATCGCGGCCGCGCTCTTTGAGGAGTGCTGCGGGGCCGAGGTCTGCGAGGGCATGGTCGACGTGTACCCGACCCCGCTGGCCAACCCCATGATCACCCTGCGCCCCGACCGCGTCCGCATGCTGGCCGGCGCCCCGATCGAGGACGACTTTATGGCGCAGCGGCTGACCCGTCTGGGTTGCCAGGTGGAGCGTACGGGCGACGTCTTCACGGTGACCGCGCCCACCAACCGCCCCGACCTGACCCGCGAGGTCGACCTGATCGAGGAGGTCGTCCGCCTGTACGGCGAGGGCGACATCGAGCCGACCCTGCCCGCCGCGCGCAACCACGCCGGCGGCCTCACCGTGGAGCAGCAGCGCCTGCGCAAGATCGGCGCCACGCTGCGCGCCTGCGGGCTCTCCGAGACGACCACGTACTGCTTCGCCGAGCCGGGCGACCTCGAGCGCCTCGGCATGTCCGAGGAGGGTCGCGGCATCCCCGTCCAGATCATGAACCCGCTGGTCGCCGACCAGTCCGAGATGCGCCGCTCCATCATCCCGGGCCTGCTGCGCTCCGTCGCGTACAATCTGGACCACGGCACGCCCAACGTGCAGCTCTACGAGATGGGGCGTGTCTTCTACGCGCATGAGCACAAGAGCGCGCCCGACGAGCCGACCTACGTCTCCGGCGTGCTCTGCGGCAGCTGGGACCTCGACCAGTGGAACATGAAGTACCCCAGCCTGGACTTCTTCGACGCCAAGGGCGTGGTCGAGCAGCTGCTGGCCGCGCTGCGCATCACCAAGGTGCGCTACAAGGTCGCCGACCCCAAGAAGTACGGCTGGCTGCAGCCGGGCCGCGCCGCCGAGGTGCTGGCGCAGGGCGAGCTGCTGGGCTGGGTGGGCAACATCCATCCCGCCTCGCTCAAGAAGTTCGACATCGACAAGCCGGTCATCGCCTTTGAGCTCTCCGTGGCGGCGCTGCTGCGCCTGGCCCAGCGCGAGCTGCCCTACGAGGAGGTGCCGACCCTGCCGGGCGTCGATGTGGATCTGGCCCTGGTCGTGGACGAGAAGATCACCTGCGAGATGGTGATGCAGCGCCTGCGTTCCGCGGGCGGCAAGCTCCTGCGCGACGTGCACCTCTTCGACGTGTACCGCGACCCCGTGCGCGTGGGTGTGGGCAAGAAGTCCATGGCCTTCACGCTCACGTACCGCGCGGACGACCACACGTTGACCTCCGAGGAGGTCGAGAAGGCCCACGGCAAGCTCGTGACCAAGGTCATGAAGTCCACGGGCGGCGAGGTGCGCTCGTAGTAACTCTCTGCGCGTGGTTCTCTGCGAGTAGTTCTTCGCCTGGAATGTCTTTGTGGGCCGGGAGCTGCGCCGATGCGCTCCCGGCCCTTTTTCTATCCATCGGCAGCCGCTAACGGGAGGTTCATCTTGAGAGAGCTCTATCTGCTGCGTCACGGTGAGACGCTTTTCAATAGCCAGCACAAGATCCAGGGTTGGTGCGACTCGCCGTTGACCGAGGACGGGCGTGCGCAGGCGTGTGCTGCGGGTCGCGCCTTTGCGCAGGCGGGGCTCGTCTTCGACGCTTTCGCCAGTTCGACATCAGAGCGCGCGAGCGACACCCTCGAGCTTGTGATGGGGGAGTTGGGCTGCGCGGACCGGCCCTATGCGCGGCTCAAAGGGCTCAAGGAGTTCAACCACGGCGTCTTCGAGGGCGAGCAGCAGTACCTGCAGCCGGGGCTCGAGGCGTTTGAGTCCTTCTTCAAACAGTTCGGCGGAGAAGACACTCGTACCGTGCAGGGGCGCATGGCCCGCGCACTCGATCAGGTCATGGGCGCCGACGGCGTCCGCCGTGCCCTGGTGGTCTCACATGCAGGCGCGATGTTCAACTTCCTGCTTGCTACTGGCGGCGATCCCCGCGTCGCCAACCCCATGCCCAACTGCAGTTGCATGGTCTTCACGTACGACGAGACTCCTGAGACGACTTGCGGTGATGTGCCTTGGGAGGATCTCGCGCACCGCTTTGTGTTCCAGCGCGTCTTGCGCCCGTAGGTCAGGTCTTTTCCTTACGTTGTCTGGGAGTCCGCTGACTATATGACGGCGAACTCTTACTTAAGAACTATTGTACTATAAAAGAACATTTGTTATACTTCTGTACAACGAACAGACGATTGACACCATATACGGTGTCAATTAGAATCGAGGTGCAGAATGTCGCAGTGGGACAAGCTACTCAGTCGTTTGACAACACTTGATGAGAGCCTGCGTTTTGAGGAACTGAAGAAGATTCTCGAGGCATATGGGTATCGCATCAATGATTCGAGGTCGAGCGGTGGCCATTACGTCTTCCGCAAAGAGGGGAAGCGCCCCATCACTGTCCCGCGGCATGGAAAGATAAAGCGCGTCTACATCAAGATGGTGCGCGATGTGGTCGAAGGAGAGGAGAGGGAAGATGGCTAAGACTGTGGAGGAGTATCTGAGTCTGCCCTATCGCATGGAGCTGACGCCTGACCCCGATGAAGGCGGCTATGTGGTGAGCTATCCCGACCTTCCTGGCTGCCTGAGCACTGGAGAAACGGTCGATGAGGCTATAGAGTCTGGGCGCGCCGCTGAGAAAGAGTGGATTAGCGCTGCATTGGATCTGGGGCAGGAAATTCCACTGCCGGACGAACTCAGCAATTACTCTGGACAATTTAAACTGAGGATTCCCCGTAGTTTGCACAGAGCCTTGGCCTTGGCTTCCAGGCGCGAAGGCGTGAGCATGAACCAGTACTGCGTCTACCTGCTGTCACAGGGCTGTGCATAGAGAAGCGCGTAGAGCCGAGCCTGCGGGTTACGGATGTGTGATGTTGGGTCGTACATTGGCGGTGTGGCACCAGCACAAGATGTTAGAATTGGGCGCAATGCCTAGCTGGAATATACATATCGCCCATGTCGAGAGACTGCTCCGCGAGCACGCGGCAGCCGACCTTGGCATCCGCGACGTCAACTGCTTCCTCTTCGGCAATTTCGTGCCCGACATCTATGTGGGCTACATGGTGCCCAACCCGACCAAGACGATCGACTACCGCGTCTGCCACTTCGCCGACCCGCACCACATGCCCGAGCCGCGCTACCAGGAGTTCTGGGATGTCTACGCGGAGCCGAACCGTGATAGCGAGGGACGTGTCTCGGACGTGACGCTCGGTGTGTGGGCTCACCTGGTCGCGGACTGCCTCTACAACCACAACGTCAACGTGCTGGTGGAGGAGCAGGGGCTCGAGTACGGCGACCCGCTGCGCGTGCGCAAGCAGGGCGATTTCGACGCCTTTGGCCACACGCTCGACATCGGCATGGTGCCCGAAGTGACGCCCGAGCTACTGGCGCAGTGTGCGTCTTTCCCGCAGTACGAGGTTGTCGAGCCGGATGTCCGCGCCGCCGTGGATGTCGCGCGCGGCATCGTGCGGGACACGCAGGCGCACCATCTGAGCCACGAGCCCGAGTACAGTCTGCTGAGCTCGTCTTTCTTTGCAAAGGTGTCCGATCTCGTGGACAATACGATTACGGCCGGGCTCCTGTCCTACGCGAACGGGCTCGCGGCACGTGCCGAGAGCGGCCAAGATATACAGAAATGATTGAGTACCTGGGGATTTTGCATGACTGCGACCAACAAAGCCGAGAAGAAGAAATCGACCTTTGACCGCACCGAGGGCGAGCTGCTGTACGTGCAGGTCTCCGACTTTGTCCGTGAGAAGATCTATTCCAAGGAGTGGGGCGTCGACGAGCCCATCCCCTCCGAGCACGAGCTGATGGACATGCTCGACCTCTCGCGCGGCACAGTGCAAAAGGGCATCCGCCAGCTGGTGGACGAGGGGCTGCTCGTGCAGCAGCGCGGGCGCGGCACCTTTGTCACGCAGCCGATTATGGCGCGGCCGTCCAGCAACCGCCTGCTCTCCTTCGGCGAGTCCATGAGCCGTCAGGGCATCGAATACCAGACCAAGACCGCCGTGTGCCGCATCGAGCAGGCAAACATGGCGTGCGCCGAGAACCTGCAGATAAACGAGGGGGACGACTACCTCTATCTGGTGCGCGTGCGCTATGTGCGCCGCCGTGCCGTGATGCTGATCGAGAGCCATCTCTCGCTGACGGCCTGCCCGGGTCTGGAGAAGGAGAACTTCGACAGGGAGCCGCTCTTTGCCATCGTCGAGCGCCTGTCGGGCCGCAGCGTCGGCAGGTCCGAGATGGTCTACAGCGCCCGCGCCGTCGGCAAGACCCGCGGTGCGCTGCTCGACTGCGACGAGCACGCGCCGGTCCTCGACCTCGACCAGCTCGTCTTCCTGGAGGACGGCACACCGTTTGAGTGGGGCAGCGTGTGGTTGCCTGCCAACCGCTGCGTCATCTCCAACGAGACCCGCCGCGTGATGTAGCTGCGGTTATCGATACCGTGTGACTGCGAACGTCAGCGTCGTGCAGGTCCGTGTGCTACTGCCGCGCGGATTCGTATATGTGCTGGTGCTACATGTTTCCAAATACACGCTTGTAAAGTGCTCTACGTCGGATATACTGGACATTGTCGGAAATAACCGACAATGTCAGATAAAACCGACGCAAAGGCGGATGCGATGGCGACGGACAAGACCAACGAGGCCATGCGCAAGATCGGCGGCAGCCTGAGGAGCTGGCGCGCGATGGCGGGCATGACCTCGGACGAGCTGGCGGGCGAGCTGGGTGTGAGCCGCGACACGGTCTCGCGCGTGGAGCGCGGGGACACGGGCGTCGGCGTGGGCACTGTGCTGGACTTTGCGGGTGCGTTTGGGCTGCTCGACAAGGTATCCGCGGCATTCGACCCACAGGAGAGCGAGCTCGGCCGCATCGGTCTGGCGCGGGGGGTGCCGCAGCGCGTGTACAAGCCGCGCGAGGCTCAGCCGCAGGATTGGAGGAACGATATGAACTGGTACGAGGGTGCGACGGTCTACCAGATTTATCCGCTGGGACTGTGCGGCGCGCCGTGGCGCAACGACGGCAGCGCGGAGGGGGAGGCGGCGGTCGGCACGCACGCGACTGACGGCCATCGCCTGCTCAACCTGATCGACGACGGTTGGATCGAGCACATCAAGAGGCTCGGTGCGACCTGCGTGATGCTTAATCCCGTCTTCGAGAGCGACGCGCACGGCTACGACACGCGCGACTATACCCGGGTCGACTCGCGCCTCGGCACCAATGAGGACCTGCGCCGCGTAGTCGACGCCTACCGCGAGGCGGGGATCCGCGTGCTCTTCGACGGCGTCTTCAACCACGTGGGGCGCGGCTTCTGGGCGTTCCAGGACGTGGTGGCCAAGAAGCAGGGCAGTCAGTATGCCGGCTGGTTCGCGATCAACTGGGGCGGCAACGACGAGTACAACGACGGCTTCAGCTACGAGAACTGGGGCGGCGACTCCCACCTCGTGAAGCTCAACCACGGCAATTTCGAGCTCAACGAGTACCTGGCCAACGTGGTGCGCGGCTGGGAGAGCGACTACGGCATCGACGGCCTGCGTCTGGACGTGGCCTTCTGCCTGGACCTCGGCTTCCTCGGCTACCTGCGCCAGATCGCCAACGAGCTCACCAACAAGCGCGGGCAGAAGTTCCCGCTGATCGGCGAGACGATGTTCGGCGACTACAACAAGTGGCTCAACGACAACGCCTGCGACTCCGTCTACAACTACGAGGCCTACAAGGGCCTGTGGTCCTCCATGAACTCGGCCAACATGCACGAGATCGCCTACGCGCTCGAGCGTCAGAGCGGCGACAAGCCCTGGGACCTCTATACCGGCAAGCACCTGCTGACCTTTGTCGACAATCACGACGTGCCGCGCATCGCGACGCAGCTCACGGACAAGCGCCAGCTGCGACCCCTGTACGGCCTGCTCTTTGGCATGAACGGCGTGCCCTGCATCTACTACGGCAGCGAGTGGGGTGCCGAAGGCGAGCAGAAGTACGGCGACCACGAGCTGCGTCCTGCCATTGCCGCGCCGCAGTGGAACGAGCTGACCGACTGGATTGCCGCGCTGACGGCGGCACGCCTCACCTCCGAGGGTGCCGAGGCGCTCTGCATGGGCGACTACCACGAGCTGGTCTGCCAGCCGCAGCAGCTCGTCTTCCAGCGTGCGGCGGGCGGCAAGCGCGTGATCGTCGCCATCAATGCGGCGGACACGCCGGTGACCCTGCACTTCGATGCCGGCTGCGGTCGCGCCGTCGACCTCATCACAGGGGAGGACCACGACTTCGGCGGCGGCAGCGAGCTCGCTGCGTACGATGCCCGGTACTGGCTCTGCGAGCGGTAGGTATTCATGACTGGCCCCTCGGGTGCCGAGTAGACTCCGGTTCGCTGTGTGAGAGCCAAGAAATGATTACGAGATCCCGAACTCCGCACAGAGCTTCTCGAGGAGTTCGGGATTTGTCGCTGCGTCGGCGAATTCCGCTGAGCGGTCTGCGGCATCCAGAGCTTTGCGGAGTTTCATGAGTTTGGAGAAGAGCTCATCGCAGGCCTCACTCCGTATCTCCTGCTCGTGGACGTATCCGAACATGAGGCTCATCCTCCACTCTTCATCACGACGCAACTGTCTCACCGTACGGTCGACCTCTGCGGCGAGCGTGTCATCGCCGAGTATCTCTTCGCTATTGATTAAACCGATGGTGAGCCAATTTTACGCATAGTACGCCAAAGTTACCTGCGTATATATGAAATGCAACTATATAACTGGCGCTGTGTTTCCCCGGGGTTAGACGGCGATCCTCCTAACTGCACTTTTACGAGGGTCCTTGACGGCGCAGTTGATTCTAAAGGGCCATATCTTCGAAGAGGGGGTCTTGTCTTGAGGCTGCGAAAATTGAACTGCAGTAGCAGCACCGTGCAAGGAGATGGTGCAGGATGGGGCGATGCGTGAGTGGGTGGCATGCTAACATTGCCGACAAGGCAGTGGAGGAGGACCAATGGCGAAAAATCCTAGCCCTGATAAAGCTTGCACAAGTGTGAAAGAAGCATCGGACGAGCCCGCCTACACCATCCGCGTGGTCAAGGACGGTCCGCTGCTGGTCACGGGGCAGGTGACGCTGCGCAAGGCGACTATCGTGCACAAGGATCTCGACCATTACGTCTACCGCGACGACGGCATCATCCCGCACGAGGACAAGTTCATCCTCTGCCGCTGCGGCAAGTCGCCCATCCAGCCCTTCTGCGACCGGATGGCGCACCACGGCTGGGACGGCACCGAAACCCTGTGGGACGAGCCCTTCGAGAATCGCGCCAAGGTCTACGCGGGCAACGGCCTGGTGCTCTACGACGACTACGACATGTGCTGCCTGGCGCGTTTCTGCCACACGGACCGCGGCAAGATCTGGCAGCTCATGGAGTGCGAAGACGATCCCGAGGCCCGCGAGCTGGCGATACGTGCGGCGGACGAGTGCCCGGCGGGCCGGCTGGTGATGAAGGACGCCCAGACTGGCGAGGTCCTGGAGCCGCACTATCCCAACGAGATCATCGTGCTGGAGGACCCAGGCTACGAGTGCTCCGGCCCCTTCTGGGCGCGCGGCAACTTCAGGCTCATCGCTGCGGACGGCCACATGTACGAGAAGCGCACCAAATACACGCTCTGCCGCTGCGGCTGGTCGCGCTTCAAACCCATCTGCGACTGCCGCCACTACCACGTGCATTGGGATGCCGAGACCGCCGAGGCCCGCACGCCCGAGCTCTGGCACGAGGGCTTCTGATCAAAGCTGACACGAATAGTAACGTGGCTCGTTATGGAGCGAAAACTACATCAGCGACAGGCATTAACAAATGCGCGGAAGATAGCGCGCGAGCTCGCGTCGGTCCGGAACGAGAACTCCGGGTGCCACTGGACGCCCCAGCAGAAGCGCTGGCCGGGGGCATAGACCGCCTCGACGAGCCCGTCGGTCGAGACCGCCATGGGCACCAGTCCCGGCGCTACGTCGCGGACCGCCTGATGGTGATAGCTGTTGACGCCAAGCAGATCTTGCCCAAGCAGCTCGTGCAGCGGCGTCCCCGGCAGGATGCGCACCTCGTGCGCTACGCGGTCGTAGGGCGGGGCCATGTGGTGGTCCACGTCGGAGGGGTGCTGGGTCGGCAGGTCCTGCCAGAGCGTGCCGCCGAGGGCCGCGTTCATCAGCTGGATACCGCGGCAGATGCCGAGGACGGGTTTGTCTTCGCGTAAGGCCAGGCGCAGTGCCGTCGCATCCATCCGGTCGCGGGCGGGGCAGGTCTCTAGGCCGCTACCTGGGTTGCCGTTCGAGCCGCCGTCCGAGCTGTCTTCCGAGCCGTCGCTCAGCCCGGCGAGCGACTCCTGCCCATAGAGCGAAGGCGAGATGTCGTGCCCGCCAGTCAGAAGGACGCCGTCGCACAGCGAGATGAGCTGCGCGACGGCGTCGCTATCCGTGATGAGGGGGAGCATGACGCCCGTGCCGCCCGCCTCCGCGATGCCGTCCAGGTAGCCGGGCAGCATCCAGAGGCTCTGGCGGTCGTCGTCCCACAGGGGCATGACGGCGATGACGGGTTTCATGCGGACTTACTGGACCTGGGCCACCATGGCCATGTTGGTGGACGTGGTGTAGTCGCCCTGACGCGGCGAGGTCTGCGCGTCGCCGGCGGTGATCACGACGATGTCGTTGGAATTGACGGCACCGTGGGCCTTTGCCACCTGCAGCGCGTTGTAGAGCGTCGCGGAGAGGGAGCCCTGCTCGGTGGTGCGGTAGGACTCGACGCCCCACATGAAGCAGCAGCGGCGCGCGGTCGCGGCGATCGGCGACATCGCGTAGATCGGCAGGTGCGGGCGGAAGGTCGAGATCAGGCGCGCGGTGCGGCCGGTGTGCGTGGGGCACAGGATGCACTTGGCGTCGACCTGGTCGGCGATCTCCACGCAGGCGTGGCCGATGGAGGAGTTGACGTTGCGCACGCCGCCGCGGTCGGTGAATTCGGGGCGCTCGGGCAGGTACTGCTCGGTCTCGCGGCAGATGTTGGCCATGGTCTTCACGGCTTCGACGGGGTACTTGCCCGCCGCGGTCTCGCCGGACAGCATCACGCAGTCGGTGCCGTCGTAGATGGCGTTGGCGACGTCGGTGACCTCGGCGCGCGTCGGGCGCGGGTTGCGGATCATGGAGTCCAGCATCTGCGTGGCGGTGATCACGGGCTTGTAGGCGGCGTTGCACTTGTGGATGATCTGCTTCTGGATGTGCGGCACCTGCTCGGCGGGGACCTCGACGCCCAGGTCGCCGCGGGCGACCATGATGCCGTTGGAGACGGCCAGGATCTCGTCGAAGTTCTTCACGCCAAAGGCGCTCTCGATCTTGGGCAGGATGTACACGTCGAAGAGGCCGTGGTCGGCGCAGATAGCGCGGATCTCCTCGACGGCCTCGGCGTTGCGGATGAAGGACGCGGCGATGGCGTCGATGCCCATCTCGCAGCCAAAGGCGATGTCGGCGCGGTCCTGCTCGGTCACGGACGGCAGCTGGACGTCGATGTCGGGCAGGTTCACGCCCTTCTTTTCGCCCAGGTCGCCGCCGTTGGTCACGAGGCAGTTGATCTCGGTGTCGGTGGCACTCTCGACCTTGAGCCCGATCAGGCCGTCGTCGATCAGGATCACGGAGCCCTCCTCGACCTCGCGGGGGAGGTTGGCGTAGTCGAGCGAGAAGCGCTCGGCGGTGCCGGGCACGCCGGTGTCGGTGGAGACGACGACGTGCTGGCCGGTGGTCAGCGTCACGGGCTTGTGGTCCACGAGCTCGCCGGTGCGGATCTCGGGGCCCTTGGTGTCGAGCATGATGGCCACGGGGATGCCCAGCTCGGTCGACATGGCGCGGACGCGCTCGATGTTCTTCTTGTGGTACTCATGGCTGCCGTGGCTGAAATTGAAGCGCGCGACGTTCATGCCGTTGACGATGAGCTGGCGCAGGACGTCGTCGTCATCCGTCGCGGGGCCCATGGTGCAGACGATCTTGGTTCTCTTGTTCATGTCACTCCTTGCTTGCCGTGTGCGGCACATTACGCAACACAAAGCCGCACGTCTGACATGCCATAAGACGAGCATATCAAGACGTGCGGCAGTGTAGGTTAGAGCTTGGTAACGCTTAGCAAACGACGCTCTTCTCCACAAAATCAGTGCCGTTGGCGTAGGCCTTGGCATTGTCGAGCGTCACGCGGGCGATCTGCGAGAGGGCCTCGCGGGTAAAGAAGGCCTGGTGCGAGGTCATGACCACGTTGGGGAAGGAGCACAGGCGCGCGGTGACGGAGTCGATCACGAGACCGGAGCGGTTCTGGTAGACGTTGGCGTTCTCCTCCTCGTACACGTCGAGGCCGGCGGCGCCGATCTTGCCGGAGATGATGCCGCGGATCAGGGCCTGGGTGTCGACGAGGGCGCCGCGGCCGGTGTTGACAAAGATCACGCCGTCCTTCATCTCGGAGATGGCCTCGTCGTCGATCATGTGGTAGCTGTCCTTGTTGAGGAAGGCGTGGAGACTGATGAAGTCGGCGCTCTGGTAGAGGGACCTGTAGTCGACGCGGCGGTCGGAGACGGGGACGTCCGGGTTGATCATCTCGCCCTTCTCGTTGGACACGACGTTGCCGCCCTTGTCGAGGACCTTGACGTACTCGTCGACGGCGCCCTGCTCCACGAGGCCCTTGTTGGGGAAGAGGTCCGCGCCGATCACATGCATGCCATAGCCCTTGCAGATGCGGCAGAGGGCGGCGCCGATGCGGCCGGTGCCGATGATGCCGGCGGTCTTGCCGTGCAGGGTCTCGCCGACCAGGCCGTCGAGGGCAAAATTGTTCTCGCGGACGCGGATGTAGCCCTTGTGGATGTGGCGGTTGGCCGTCTGGCCCAGAGCCATGGCGTGCTCGGCGATGGCCTCGGGGGAGTAGGCAGGGACGCGGGTGACCTTGATGCCCAGGTCGGTCGCGACGGGGACGTTGACGGCGTCAAAGCCGGCGCAGCGCATCAGCACGAGGCCGACGCCGAAGCCCTTGAGGATCTCGAGGGTCATGGCCGACACGTCGGCGTTGACAAAGGCGCACACGGCGTCGTAGCCGCGGGCGAGGGCAGCCGTCATCGGGGTGAGGTTGGTCTCGGTGAAGTCGACCTTGAGGTCGGGGTAGTCGGGCAGCTCTTTCTCGAAGGACTCCTTGTCGTAGCTTGCGGTGCCAAAGAAGAGGATCCTCATGGTTCTTGCCCTTTCTGACGATTTGTTTGCGCAGTAGCCGCACTTGCATATATTTTAGCGCGGCGGGGGGCACCTTGTACCGCGAGTCCGGTATAAGGAGATGAGCGGCTATTGACCTTCTTCAAGTGGCCAACTTTGCGCCAGAGAGTACACTTGTCGATGTGCGCAACACCCGAGCGCGCGTGGGAATACAAGCATGCGACACGGGTGCCTGCCACATCTGAAATTGAGCGGTTGCCTTTGTATCTAGCGGTTGTCCTTGTGATTTGTCCTTGTGAGCGAGGTTTTCATGGCGGACGGGAAGAAAAACAGGCGCTTCTCTCATAGCGACATCGTCGGTGCGCTGGGCCTGCTCGCGTTCTTTGCCATCGTCGGCTACGCGACCTACCGTTTCTGGCCCTTTCTGAGCGACGCGTACGAGGCGGGCGGCGTGCAGGGCGTCGTGACGCACGTGCAGGGCATGGGCGCGCGGGGTGTCTTTGTGCTGCTGGGCATGCAGGTGCTGCAGGTCATCGTGACCTTCATCCCCGGCGAGCTCGTGCAGATGGCGGCGGGCCTCATGTACGGCCCCTGGCTCGGCACGCTGATCATCCTGGTGGGCTGTGTGCTCGCCGGCGCGCTCATCTTTGTGCTCGTCCGCAGACTCGGCGCCCCCTTCGTGCGCGACATGGTGGGTGAGGAGCACACCGAGAAGTTCCGCGAGTTCGAGAAGACGGGCAAGCTGGACCTGATCGTCTTTATCCTCTTCCTGATCCCGGGTCTGCCAAAGGACACCTTCGCCTACCTCGTGCCGCTCACGGACATGCCGATGGGCCGCTACCTCTTCCTGACGACGGTCGGCCGCATCCCGGGCGTCTTTGTCTCGTGCTTCGCGGCCGCCGACATCTCTCGGGGCAACTACACGCGTGCGGTGATCCTCTTTGTCATCGGCGCCGCGATCGCCCTCGTCGGCGTGTGGCAGCGTGAGAGGCTCGAGGCCTTTGCGGAGCGCTTCAGCCGGCATGCGGGCCGCAACGACGGTGACCAGGACAATGTTGGCTAGTGAACTAGCGTGCAGCATTGCAGGCGATTCGGTATCTCGGGCGCTCTCTGGGTCCTCCCCGGCAAATCGCACTTTCGAAGCCACTTTAAATCGCACTTTCGAACCCACTTTGCAGCGATTCGCGTAGATTGGGCGTCTAAAGAATGGTTTGTCGGGTTGGAGCGCCACGAAATCATTCTTTGAAAGTCACTTTGCAGCGATTCGCGCAGAAAGGGTATCCAAAGCGTGACTTGCTGCAGCGGGGAATCATCGAGTCGCGCTTTCGAACCTACTTTGCAGCGATTCGCGTAGAAAGGGCTTCGTAAGCGTGGCGCTGTTTGCGATGCTGCACGAGACCGCGCCCGCCTCGGTGAGCCCAACCATCAGCAGGTTTTACCCATTGGAAAGATGGGGTTGCGCTGTCGCACTGGAGGTATAAACTAACACCAGAGTGATAGTTTTCATGAGAAGGCGATATGGAAGAACAGAGAGGTCCGATAGAGATTTGGCACGGGTCGGACCATATAGTTGCACGCCCAGATCCACGGCTGGGAAATGCGTACAACGACTATGGTCGGGGCTTTTACTGCACCGAGCATCGGGACCTTGCATACGAGTGGGCTTGCACCGATGCCGGGGGCGGCTTTGCCAATAGATATGAACTAGCCACGAATGGGCTGACGGTACTGAATTTGGGTGACGAGGGTTACGGCATTCTCAATTGGCTTGCTCTACTGGTAAACAATAGGAAATTCACCCCAAAGACCGCCGTCGAGGTCCGCGGCATCTCATACCTCACCGATACATTTTTACCTGACATCAGCGGGGTGGACCTCATCATCGGCTATCGTGCGGACGATTCCTACTTCAGCTTCGCGCGGTCGTTCCTGCGCAACGCGCTATCCGTCGATCAGCTCTCGCGGGCGATGAGGCTGGGAGAGTTGGGGGAGCAGTATTGCCTGAAGAGCCCCCTCGCCTTTCGGCGCCTCGAGTTTCGCGATGTGGAGCCGGTCGACGGGCGGACATGGTTCCCCCAGAGGAAGAAACGCGATCAGCGCGCGCGGGAGTCTTTTCGAGAGGTCGCGCTCGAGGACGATATCGACGGGTTGTATATGAGGGATATCATCCGAGAGGGGGTGCGGGGCAATGACCCACGCCTACGGTGAGGACTACCTTGAGGATGCGATGGGCTGCCTTGCCGAAGCCTTCGAATATGCGTGTCTCGATCTCGGGGAGTCAGCCGACGACTTCGCATCGCTTTTTGCGGCGTCGCGGCTTGGGCGGTCCTTTGAGGTCGGCGAGCCGCGCGTGGTCGCGGGGATGTCGGGCGAAGAGCTCGTACTCCGCATGCTCAAGGAAACCGGCGCATTGAAAGAGGCGCCCGGACGGGCTGCCGAGCTCGTTCGTCTCTCGGGCGGGGGCATCGCGGTCGAGTATTCGTCGCTCCCGACGACAGAGGTGCGGATAGAAAAGGGGCCGGAATACTGGGCGGGGTGGGTCTATGCGTATGCCCAGTGGGAGACGGCCTGGGATTTCGGAACCATTTTCAGGACAATCCCAGCTCGCGAGGCGCTTGTCTTGTACTCGACCCTGCATGAGGCTCCGGAGGACAGGTTCGTCACAGTCTTGAGAAAGAGACGCCAACAGCAGGCGGCTGCGACGCGGCTTTCCGCCATTCGCAAGGCGCGCGGGCTCACGCAGCAGTCGCTTGCCGAGCAGGCCGGTGTGTCAGTGCGCTCGGTGCAGATGTGGGAGCAACGCAATAAGGACATCAACAAGGCGCAAGCCAGCTCGGTATTGGCTCTTGCGCGGGTGCTCGGCTGCGAGGCGGACGCTCTGCTTGAGACTGTCTGAGCAACCGACGGTAGCCGCAGGGGAGAAGAAGGGCGGGGAGCTCAGCCCTTGGCCTGGGGCTCCTTCAGCATGCGCCAGGGTGTCGCGCACGGCCACCGTGTCGATGGCCTCCGCGCCCGCCTCGCGGCAAAGTGGCCTATGCTTGAGAACGAGGAAGAAGTGACAGGCTGGGAGCGGGCGCGCCGAGCACCTGCTCATTCTAAGTTTGATTATGAATACGGAGGGTACAACAATGATTCTGGACGGCATGGACAATATCGGACGCTACAAGGGACTCTACAAGGGGCTGGATGTCCTGATCGACTGGCTGGCCGAGAGGGACATCGCGACCCTGCCGACCGGCCGCAACGAGATCTTGGGTAATAAGGTCTTTGCCAACGTCCAGGACGCCACGACCCGCCGCCGCAAGGACGCCCATTACGAGATCCACCGCCGCTACATGGACGTGCAGGTGGACCTCGACAACCACGAGTGCTTCAAGGTAGTCAGCGGAGCCACGACCGAGGTCACACCTTTCGATGAGAGGCAGGACTTTGGCCTGGTAGAGGCGGCGGAGGGCGCCGACCAGGTTGACGGAGAGCTGGGCAACGGTCGCTTCGTGCTCTTCCTGCCCCTTGAGCCCCACATGCCTACCCTCGTGGCGCGGGGCGCCGATACTGCTCCCATCCGCAAGATCTGCTTCAAGGTCCTGGCAGACGAGTACTGGGACGAGTAACGGCTCTCTGCGGCAGGTTCTTCTTCGCGTGCGTCGCGGGTGGGTCGACCACAGCAGGCGGGTATCGACCGCCGCGTGCAAGAAAAACCGCCCGTGCTTCTGCATTGACCGTCCGTTGTTTCGGGTATCATAAAAACTTAGCAAGGCGCCTGACACGGCAACCTTGATGAGCCCTTGCCCCTCCTGGGGAATTATGATCGGGCATCAACCTGTTGGGTGTGAGATATGCGCGCGAGCGCAGTAAACCAGGAGGGAAACGTGAAGGAATATCTGTCAGATTCCGTACTCGTGCTCCAGGAGCAGGGCTCCGACGAGCATGAGGGTCTGACGGCCGCCGAGGCGGCGGACCGTCTGGCCAAGGTCGGCCCCAACAAGCTCAAGGAAGCCGAGAAAGACCCGCTGTGGAAGCGCTTCTTTGCCATGATGGCCGACCCGATGGTGATCATGCTGATCATCGCGGCGGTCATCTCGGCCGTGACGGGCATGGCGCAGGGCGAGGCAGACTTCGCCGACGTCTTCATCATCATGTTCGTCGTCATCCTCAACTCGGTGCTCGGTGTCGTGCAGGAGTACCAGGCGGAGAACGCCCTGGCCGCCCTGCAGGAGATGAGCGCGGCCACCTCCAAGGTCGTCCGCGGCGGCAAGCAGGTCACGGTGCCGTCCTCCGAGCTCGTGCCCGGCGACGTCGTGGTGCTCGAGGCGGGCGACGCGGTCCCCGCCGACTGCCGCATCCTGGAGTCCGCCTCCATGAAGGTCGAGGAGTCTGCGCTGACCGGCGAGTCCGTGCCCGCCAACAAGATCTCCGAGGTTCTGGGCCTGACCGACGGTGCCGACGACGTGCCCCTGGGCGACCGCAAGAACATGTGCTACATGGGCTCCACCGTGGTCTACGGCCGCGGCCGCGCCGTGGTGGTCGCCACCGGCATGGACACCGAGATGGGCAAGATCGCCGACGCCATCGCGCAGGCCAAGGACGACCTCACCCCGCTGCAGGTCAAGCTCAACGAGCTGTCCGGCATCCTGACCAAGGCGGTCATCGGCATCTGCGCGGTCGTCTTCCTCGTGGGCGTCATCCAGCACGGCGGCCTGGCCTTCTTCTCCAACATCACCGAGGTGCTCAACACCTTCATGGTCGCGGTGTCGCTGGCCGTCGCCGCCATCCCCGAGGGCCTCGTGGCCGTCGTCACCATCGCGCTGTCCATCGGCGTCACCAAGATGTCCAAGCGCAACGCCATCGTCCGCAAGATGAACGCCGTGGAGACCCTGGGCTGCACCCAGGTCATCTGCTCCGACAAGACGGGCACGCTCACCCAGAACAGGATGACCGTCGTCCGCCACTACTCCGAGGACATCGAGCGCCTCGTGCGCTGCATGGCCCTGTGCTCCGACGCCAAGTGGGACCCTGCCGCCGAGAAGGCCGAGGGCGAGCCGACCGAGGCCGCGCTGGTGGCCGACGCCGCAAAGCTCGGCTTCCCGTCGGGCGACCTCGACGCCGCCAACCCGCGTGCCGGCGAGGCCCCCTTTGACTCCGGCCGCAAGATGATGTCTGTGGTGAACCTCTCGCCCGAAGGCGACTACGTGCAGCACACCAAGGGCGGCCCCGACGTCGTCCTGGCCCGCTGCACCAAGGTCCACACCTCCCAGGGTGACGTGCCCATGACCGACGAGATCCGCGCAAAGATCATGGAACAGAACAAGGCCATGGCCGACGACGCGCTGCGCGTGATGGCCGCCGCCCGCACCAACTGGGGCAAGACCGCTCCCGAGAGCTACGAGGCCTCCTACCTCGAGAAGGATATGACCTTCCTGGGCCTGTGCGGCATGATCGACCCGGTCCGCCCCGAGGTCAAGCCCGCCATCGCCGAGGCCCACGAGGCCGGCATGAACGTCGTGATGATCACGGGCGACCACATCGATACCGCCGTGGCAATCGCCAAGGAGCTGGGCATCGTCAAGGACAAGAGCGGTGCCATCACCGGCGCCGAGCTGGACCGGATCTCCGATGAGGACTTCATGAGCCGCATCGAGGACATCAACGTCTACGCCCGCGTCCAGCCCGAGCACAAGACCCGCATCGTGGACACCTGGAAGAAGAAGGGCATGGTCGTCGCCATGACCGGCGACGGCGTCAACGACGCCCCCTCCATCAAGCGCGCCGACATCGGCGTGGGCATGGGCATCACCGGCACCGACGTCACCAAGGGCGTGGCCGACATGGTGCTCGCCGACGACAACTTCGCGACCATCATCGGCGCCGTCGAAGAGGGTCGCCGCATCTACGACAATATCCGCAAGGCCATCGCATTCCTGCTGTCGTCCAACCTGGCCGAGGTCGTGGTCGTCTTCGTGGCTTCGCTGATCGGCTTCACCATCCTGGAGCCCACGCACCTGCTGTGGATCAACCTCATCACCGACTCCCTGCCCGCGCTCGCGATGTGCATGGAGGCCGCCGAGCCCGACATCATGAAGCGCAAGCCCCGCAACTCCTCCGACGGCATCTTTGCCAACGGCATGGGCGTGGACACCATCTTCCAGGGCATCGTGATCTCCATCCTCACGCTCGTGTCCTACTTCGTGGGCATCAACGCTGCCGGCGTGCCCCTGGCCGATGCCGTCGCCTCCGACGCCAACGGCATCGAGGGCATGACCATGGCCTTCCTCACGCTGTCCATGATCGAGATGTTCCACTCCTTCAACATGCGCAGCCGCCGTACCTCGATCTTCAAGCTGCCGACCCAGAACGTCTGGATCTGGGGCGCCTTTGGCCTGGCCCTCTTCCTGACCTGGGTGGTCATCGAGACCCCGCTCTCGCTGGTCTTCGGCTTCGCGGAGCTCGACCTCATCCACTATGCGATGGCCCTCGGCCTGGCCATCCTGATCATCCCGATCAACGAGGTCTACAAGGCCATCATGCGCGCCGTCGAGAAGAACAAGGAATAGCGTGTCCAAGCGCGCACATACCGTACGCAAGAAGGGCGCTGACAGGGCCGATGCGGTCCTGCCGGCGCTCTCTTCTCTGTCGGACATCCCGGAATTCTCCGTGCTCACGCCCAGCGAGCGTCAGAAGAGCGCCTTTGGCGAGATGGCGGCGGGTGAGTCCGACCTGCATATGGGCTGTGTCGTCCGGCTCGACCGCGGCTACCCGGCCGTCGCCTGGGAGGGCGGGCTGGTACGGGCCGAGTTCGCCGCCGGACTCACCAAGGGCGAGGCCGATTCCCGCGTGGCGGTGGGCGACTGGGTGGTCCTGCGCGTGCCCGAGGGCCACGACAAGGCCCAGATCGAGGCCATCCTGCCGCGCGAGAGCGACGTGGCGCGCTGGCGCGGGGGAGCGCGCGGCGAGCGTCAGACGCTTGCGGCCAACGTGGACATCGTATTGGTGGCACAGGCGCTGGGCGCACGGCGCATCAGCATGGACCGCATCGCACGCTCCGCTGTGATCGCGGCCGACTGCGGTGCGCATGTCGCGGTCGTCTTCACAAAGGCGGACCGCGCGGAGGCGGACGTGCTCGAGGCGGACGTCACGCTGGTCCGCGCCGTGCTGGGACCCGAGGTGCCCGTGGTGGTGACGTCCTCGGCGCGCGACCGCGCAGGCGTGGAAGACGTGCGGGCGCTGGTGCCCCGCGGGACGATCGCGATCGTGCTGGGCGAGTCCGGCGCCGGCAAGTCCACGCTGCTCAACGCCCTGCTCGGGCACGAGGCGCTGGAGACGGGCGCCGTGCGCGCACGTGACGACAAGGGTCGTCACACGACCGTGGCGCGCCGCATGGTCGCGCTGCCGGGCGGCGGCGTGATCGTGGACGAGCCGGGACTGCGGTCGCTGCCGCTCGTCGGCCATGAGCGCGGGCTCAGGCTCGTCTTTCCGCGGATCGCCGAGGCGGCGTTGGGCTGCCGGTTCCGCGACTGCACGCACACGCATGAGCCGGGCTGCGCGGTCCGCGAGGCGCTGGCGGAGGGGGAGTTCACCCCCGACTCGCTCGATGCCTATCTGGCGCTCGCGACGGAGATGCGTGAGAGTGCCGCCTCGCTCGACCCCGATATCGTGCTGTAGGGAGCTTGTCCCTCTCTGCCGCAACAGTCTGGCCCCGCCAAGCTCTGCCGAAGGGTTGCCGGAGGGCGAGGGCTGTTTTGCCGTATGCCGCGAGCTACCGACGACCTAACCCAGGAGGGTGGAGGTGGGGCTGAGGTCCACCACGTCCCGGAATGGGTATTCGCCCAGCCGCGTGCAGATCTCCCAGAGACTGCCCCTGCTGGAGAAATCCAGTGCGTAGAAGAGGGTCTGGTCCTTCATCTCCTGCTCGTCTACATGGGAGCTCCAGTCCTCCCGCACCCCGGGGTGCCAGGCATTGCAACCGCTGATGGCGCCTCCCACCTTGGGGAAGACCCACGCCCGCTGTACCTTGCCCGGGCCGGTGCAGCCCAGCGGGTTGGTGAATCCGTTGCTGGTGTCAAAGGTGGCGCCGCGCGTGTCATCGATGTACAGGCGGTAGTAGCCGCCCCGCCTGTCGGCCAGGTCGAGCAGCACATCCTCAGGCACGCCGTGGCGTTGGGCATAGGTGTGGATGGCGGCGTAATCCCTGTCTCCCAGGATGAGGGGCAGACTTCTGGGCTCGTCGGCGCAGGGGGCTATGGCCGTGTGCAGGTCGAGCGTGGCCTGTGCCAGCGGGTAGTCCGCCGCCGGAAAGACCTTGTTGAACTCGTCCCCCCAGCGGGACTTGTCCGCGGGGAAGGGTTTGATGAGGTAGCTCTCCCCGTGCCCCGGAGCCCTCACCACGGCGCATGCCGCATCGTCGTTGAAGATGACCTCTGCCGTGCCGCGCCCGAACTTGTCGTTCATGATCACGACGCCCGGCGAGGAAATGAGCCGCACCCAGCGGCCGAGCTCCTCATTGGGGTTGCCTTCGGCGTCCACCCAGCCGGCCGCATGGTAGCGTTTGACCAGGTCGCGCCTCCACTCGTCCTTGTAGGCCTGCTTGCGCATGATCGCCTTGCCGTTGAGGTTGCGGGTGCTGCAGGCCACGTAGCCCAGGTCGAAGCCGCCCATCAGGGTGAAGAGGTCCTCGGGAGAGAATGGCACCTCCTCCAGGGGCAGCCCTGTCAGGTCGGCCGGGGAGAGGTCCTGGATGCGACGGGCCAGCTCCTCGTCGCCGTCGTAGGGGGAGCCGGAGAAGAAGCCCGTGACGAGCATGACCGCGTTCACCAGCACGGGAAACGCGAAGGGCTCGCCCATGCCGTAGAAGATGGCGACCATGCGGGCGCTGCTGCCCCAGAGCCACAGCAGTAAGACAAGCGGAGCCGCGAGCCCGATGACGACGGCGGCCTTGCCGCGGGCGCCCATGGTCAGGAGGGCCCGCAGGTCATAGACGCTGTAGGCAAGAAAGCCCAGCCACAGGGCATAGCAACCGGCAATGACCAGCCCTATCAGAAGGGACATGGAAAGGTCGGTGTCGCCCGCCCTCATAACAGTAATGGCGACGGCGGCAAAGACCGCCGCTATGGAGGCGAGCGCCGCCTTGCGTAGGCCGCCATGCCCTTTTCCGTGAAGAAGCACGTTCATAAAGGACATGTCTGACTCGTTGACGTTGACCATTGCGGCCCCCCAGATGCGTTACGGGCGATCGTTGTCTCTTGCGAGCGAATGCCGACCCATCGAATGCCGGATCTCGTAAGCGAATGACGGCTCGAACATGCCACCCGCAGTGGGGGCTGTCAAGGATGCCGACGTAAGGATTCGGAAAGGAAAACAGCGCCGAGACGCGACCGCTGAGACGCAATCGCCGAGAGAACAAAATGTGTTCCCTCTGTGTAGGAGCGAGACGCTTTTCTTGGCCGTGCAAAACGGACGCGAATAATCGGGCTTGCAAGTCACGAAATTCGGCCCCTCCGACCTGCGCTTACAAGCTAACTCTACAAGTTTTGTGCCAGTTACCTGCAAGTTTGTGACAAGTCAAATTGAGATTCCCGATTTGATTTGTGGCTGGCGGCACCACAATCCCCCTACCGAGTCGCACGGGGCGGCTCACGGTCCGGGGGAGGTGCCTGGTGTCGAAGCGGTTCAGGCTGGTCTTTGCGAGCGCGTGCGCGGTGCTGTGCATGCTGCTCTGCACCCTCTACGCGAGCCATGTGAGGCAGGAGGCCGACCGCGTGCGTTCCGAGGCGATCGAGCGCTACGGCGGCGAGGTCGTGAGCCTGGTCGTCGCCACGAGCCCGCTCGAGCCGGGCGACGTGGTGAGCAAATCCAATGTGACGACCCGCGACTGGCTCGTGGACATGGTGCCCGAGGGGGCGATCACCGACATGGACAAGGTGCTGGGGCAGGAGGTCGGCGTGCCGGCCGCCAAGGGCGCGCCGCTGACCGACGTGAACTTCCGCGCCGACGAGACGATGGCCGAGGTGCCCAAGGGCCACGTCGCCCTGACGCTTGCGATTACCGACAAGCTCGGCGTCCCCCGCACCATCGCGCAGGGTTCGCTGCTCGAGGCCTTTGCGGTGAACGACGAGGGTACGGTCAAGATTGCCGAAGACATGCATGTGCTCTCCAAGCCGTCGGCCACGGCGTCCCTGAGCGGGGCACAGATCACCGTCTCCGTGCGCCCCGACGATGTGGCCGCCGTGCTCGAGGCGAGCGCCGAAGGGACGCTGCGCCTGGTGGTGCCCGCCGACGACGCCGCAGGCGAGGCGACTGACAGCGCGGGGGACGACGATGCACCGGCCGAGCTGCCGGAGGACGCCGCGGGGGACGAGGCAGACGAGGGTGAGGCGGACGCAAGCGGTGCGGCCGCGGCCGCGGACGGCGCGGACTCTGGCGAAACCGCAGATGGCGGGTCCGCCGCGAGTGGGGCGGCTGATACCAGTGCCGCCGCGGGTAATGCCTCGGCTGGCGTGATCACCGTGCTCCATGCCCATGCAACACCGTTGTTCTCCGGCGCGGTATCTGCCGGGACGCCCCGAGGGGGCGAGGTGCGATGAGCGCGGGACTCTGGCTGGCATGCTGCGCCGGAGACGCGCGCGCGGACCTGGCGCGTGCGGTGCTCTCGGTGGAGCCGGGGGCGCAGATACGGTTTGTGGACGACCCGCGGGCGATGCGCCTGTCCTTCTTGGAAGAAGAACCGCGAGTGGTGGCGGCCGCAGTCGGGCTGTCTGCCTCGGGCGTCTCCGACATCAACCTCGCCGCTGCGCTCGTCGCTGACGGTCGCGCCCGCAAGGTCGTGCTCGTGGGCAGGTCGCTCTCGGGTTCGCTGCGGTCGCGCGCGCAGACCGCCGGCGTGGCGGCGGTCATTGATCTGGACACCATACCCGCCCGCATGGGAGGCGCCGGACCAGGGGGTACCGGGGCGGCAGCCGACGCTCAGCCGGCGTCTGAGGCCTATGCGCTGTCTGACATCACGCCGATGTTCGACGCCCATGCGGCGTCTGACGCGCGGACTGCCCCCGGTGCCATCCGTAAGGTCGGGGACGGTCGACGCCAGCCCGCGCCGTCTGTGCGGGCGGGGGAAAGGAGGAGGCGCGTGGATGCGCAGAAAGAAGCCCCGGTCCTGGTGGTCTCGTCGGGACGGGGAGGCGTGGGCAAGACGGCGATCGTCGCCACGGCCGCGACGGTGGCCGCGTCGTGGGGGATGCGCGTGTCGGTCGTGGACCTGGACCTCTCGTGCGGCAACCTCTTCAGCTGCTTTGGCCTGCCGCGCGGGGCGGCGCTCGACGGGGCGGTCGGGTCTGGCGGGCCCATGCCGGAGGGGGAGGAGTGGATGAGCCACGGCGTCGCCGCGGCGGACGGCGTCACACTCTTCGGCCCGTGCTCGCGACCGGAGCTCGCGGAACGCGTGGCGCCGGCTGTGACCGCGCTGCTCGACGCGGCGGCCGCCGAATCGGACCTGGTGCTCGTGGACACGTCCGCCACCTGCACCGATGCCACGGCGCAGGCATTCCAGCGCTGCAGCCGCCTGCTCTTGGTGCACGAGGAGGCCGCGACGTTCATCGGGTCGCTCGCACGGGTGTCGGCCCTCGCTGTCCGCCTGGGAGTGGCGCGCACGCGCATCGTGCGCGTGGCGAACCACGGCGACCGGCACCGGAGCTTCGACCTCTATACCGGCCGCTCCGAGGCGGGGCTCGAGACGGCACGCGCCTACCGGGTGCTCGAAGGCGGCTTCGAGGTCGGCGAGCTGCTCGCCGAGGGCAACGTCGCCGAGCTCGCGAGGATCGAATCGGACTTCACGGTCTCGGTCGGGCGCGTCCTGGCGCAGGTGCTCGAGGAGCTCGGCCGCCTGCCGGCAGCGGACGGCGCCCGCAAGGCGCTGGAGCAGAGCCAGCCCCGCAAGAGGCGCTTTGCCCTCGGACGAAAGAAGGCGAGCTGATGAGTGTCCTCGAACGTGTGCAGCAGCAGGAAGACAGGCACCCCGGCGCGCAGGCCGGCACCGAGGACGAGGAGCGCCGCTCCCGCCGGGAGATGCGCGCACGCCTGAAAGACGAGCTGGTGCAGAGGCTGGGCATCGAGGCCATGTCAGCGATGGTCTCGGGCTCGGACATCGGTCGCGTGCGAGACGAGCTGCGCGTGACCTGCCAGGCGATTCTCAACGCCCCCGAGTTCGAGGGGACGTCGGCAGCCGTCCGCGAGACGCTCATCTCGCAGGTGCTCGACGAGATCTGCGGCCTGGGTCCCATCCAGGGGCTGCTCGACGACGACACCGTGACCGAGGTCATGGTCAACGGCCCCGGTCGGCTCTTCTACGAGCGGGCGGGCAGGATCTGCCCGGCCGACGTCGCCTTCGAGTCCGCGGAGCAGATCATGGTGGCGGTGGACCGCATCCTTGCCCCGCTCGGGCGCCGTCTGGACCGGGCGAGCCCGCTGGTGAACGCCCGCCTGCCCAACGGCGACCGCGTGAACGCCGTGGCGCTCCCCATCGCTATCGACGGCCCCGTCGTCACCATCCGCAAGTTCTCGAACCGCATCACATCCCTCGCGGAGCTGGTGGGACTCGGCTCGCTGCCGCAGTGGTACGCGACGCTGCTCTCGTGGGCGGTGCACTACCGGCAGGACATCGCGGTGGCGGGAGGCACGGGATCGGGCAAGACGACCCTGCTCAACGCGCTGTCCTGCGAGATCGACCCCGCGGAGCGCATCGTGACGATCGAGGACTCGGCCGAGCTGCGGTTCGACGCGCACCCCGACGTCGTGCGCCTGGAGGCCCGCGACGCCTCGATAGAGGGCAGCGGGGCCATCACCATCCGCGAGCTGGTAGGAAACGCCCTGCGTATGCGCCCCGACCGCATCGTGGTCGGTGAGTGCCGCGGCGCCGAGACGATCGACATGCTCCAGGCCATGAACACGGGCCACGACGGCAGCCTGACGACCCTGCATGCCGGCACCTCCGAGGAGGCCGTGCTGCGCCTGGTGCTGATGGCAAGGTTCGGCATGGACCTGCCCGCCTCGATCATCGAGGAGCAGATCGCGACGGCCATCGACTTCATCGTGATGAGCTGCCGCCTGCCCGACGGCGCGCGCCGCATCACGTCGATGTCCGCCGTGGCGCGCGGGCAGGAGGGCGGGGTCGACCTGACCGAGTGCGTCTCGTACGACCTCGCGACCGATACATGGGCGCTCGTCCGCGAGCCTGCATTCATCGAGCGCGCGGTGACGGTAGGGGAACTGACCGAGGAGGAGGTGGTGGCATGGAGGCAGTCTCTGGAATCGCCCTCCCGGTGAGTTGCGGGGCGCTCGTGTGGCTGACCTCGTTCGTGCTGGTGAGTACCGGGGAGCCTCGGTCTGCGGGGCAGATACAGCGCTTGGCCTGGCGGTGGATCGTGCAAGCGGCCGAGCGGATATCTCGTCTTCGCGTCGTGCCGTGGCTGCTCTCCTTTGCGCCGTGGCGCAACTTCGCGGGTGCCGTGGCCCAAAGGACGCGGGACCTGCATCCCGCGCTCTACCGCGAGCAGGCCTGCGGGCTCGTGCTTGGTGGCTGCGGGGCTGCCTGTCTGGGCTGCGCCCTGCTCTCACGCTCTCTACCAGGGGCTTTGGTGCCTATTGGCGTGGCGGTGATCGGCGTGCCGCTGTGGGACTCCTCGCGGCAGCGGCTCCATGCGCGCCGCATGGCAGAGGAGATGCCGGAGGTCCTGCGCGCGCTGGCCCTGGCCCTCGCGTCGGGCGAGACGCTCGCGCAGGCTATCGACTACGTCGGCACGCATGGCCGCGGGCCTGCCGCGGAGGCATTCTCCCGCGTCGCGATGCGGCTCCGCTGCGGTGAGTCCACGCGCGAGGCGCTTGAGGCGCTGTCGGACGACCTCGACGTGCCGCGTGTGGACCTCCTGGTGACGGCGCTGCTGATCTCGCAGCGTACGGGCAGCCCTCTGCGCGGCCTGCTCGAGACGACCGCCAAGCTCGCCGAGCGCCAGAGCGAGATGGAGCGCCTGCTCAGCGTGAAGACCGCCCAGGTCCGCCTGTCGGTCCGCGTGGTGTGCCTGCTGCCCGTCGTGCTGATCGGCACGCTCTCGCTGATCTCGCCCGACTTCCAGCGCGGCCTCGCGACACCCGCGGGCATCGTGAGCGTGCTGATCGCCCTCGCGATGGACGGCCTCGCCCTCGCGATCGTGCGCCGCCTTATGAAGGAGGTGCTCTGATGGATCTCGCGGACGTGGACCTCGCCCGCGTGGCGCTGACCGGTGCGGTCGGTGTCTACGGGGCGGTCGGTGCGTACATGGCGCTGGGGGAGTCACGGCAGGATGCTCGGTCGGTGCGGACGGACCGGACGGCGCCGTCGCGCGCGGACCCGATCGGAGAGCTTGTCGAGCAGGCGAGGAAGAAGATCGAGGCGGTCGTGCCCGCCATCGCGGAGATGCGCAGGCAGACGGAGCGGCAGCGGCGCACCGCGGAGGGTTTGCAGCAGATGCCCGAGATGCTCGATGTGCTGACGCTGGGGCTCTCGGCCGGGCTCTCGTTCGACGCGTCGCTCGAGCTCTACTGCGACCGCAACGACTGCAGCCTCTCGCGGGCGTTCCGCGAGGCGATGCAGTCGTGGCGCATGGGTATCTCGACGCGCGACGAGGCGCTGCGCAAGCTGTCTGACAACCTCGGGCTCGGGGCGATGCGGAGGTTCTCGGACGCCGTCTCGCAGGCGCTGGCCTTTGGCTCGCCGCTTGCGGCGGTGCTCGAGCAGCAGGCCCAGGCGATCCGCACCGAGCAGCGGGCCGAGATGGAGGAGCAGATAGAGAAAGTGCCGGTCAAGATGCTGATTCCGCTGGGGACGCTCATCGTGCCCGCGATGCTCATAGCGATTTTGGGACCGCTCTTGGGCTCCGCGCTCACGCTCGGGTGAGAGGCTGCGCGGGATGAATGACAGGGTTCGGGCAAGCGGCGTGCGCGCCGCCGGAAGAAAGGAGCACGGCATGAAGGGTCTTGTTATGAGGAAGATCGAGAAGGGGACGGCAAAGGCGAACGCGGAGGTGGCGAAGTTGCGTGCGACCATGGCGAAGACGTACGTGGAGGCGGAGCAGAAGACGCTCGCGGCAGCCGACGGCGGGTTGCGCAAGGTGGGCCGCGGGGAGCTCGGTCAGGGCACGACTGAGTACGCAATCCTTGTCGGCGTCCTGGTTGTGATCGCTATCGTGGCCATCATCGCCTTCAAGGACAAGCTGCAGCAGCTGTGGGATGCCATCGCGAGCGGCATCAACTCGCTGTGACCCATCGCCGGCGCAGCGGACGGATCCGGCGGCCGGCTGGGGCGCACAAGACGGTCGGTTCCAATCAGACGATCAACATAAGGCTGGCGGCAGTGGCGGCCCTGGTTATCGCACTGGTGATGACCGGCGTTCGTCTGCAGACAGACGCCCCTTGGTCGGCCCCAAGCCCCGTCGATTTAGCCGCAGGGTCCGCCGATGGGATAGTCGGCACCGCAAGCGAGCCCGCCGGTGCGGTTTCGGGTCTATATGGGCCGGACATGCAATCGGGGCGCTCCGGTGCAACTACTGACGATACGGGCGGGACAGGCGCTTCTTCCTCTATCGCAGAAGCATTTGCGCAGCTTGTGGGACCCGTTGGGGACGACGGGTGCGTGAAGGCCGAGGTCACGCTCGCAGGGGGCGTACCCGACACGGCAGCAGACCTCCTGCGCGCATACCGCGGCAGAAGGGACTGTCTGCCTGCGCAATGCGGCTATATCGACCTCTACGGCGAGGCATGGGGCTGTGTGATCCAGGGGGACGGCTGGGTCGACGTGTGTGTTGTGCGCGGCGAGCAGGATGGGCGGAAAAGCGTGCTCACGGTCGTGCGCATGGATGTCGCCGCCTGGGAGAGGGAGGTCGGATCGGCTGACGTGGACGAGTACCTGTCGGTAGAGGGCGTGCCGGGCGAGGGCGAGTCGGGTTGAGACGCGTCTTACCAGGTCGTTTCTTACATGAGTGTATTTGAAGGATAGGCCGTGAAAGGGGCCGGTGATGAGACATGGGCGTGGGACGAGGGGTCAATCGACGGTGGAGTACGCGGTGGTGCTGTTTGCCTTTCTGGCCCTGGTCGTGGCACTGGGCGCGCTCTGGCATGCGGGGCGGGACGGCAAGCTTCTCAACCTGGCGATCCAGGCAGCGTCGCACCTGTGCTCGGGCGCCGGGCTCGACCCGAGCGCGTTGCTCCACGCGGAAGATGTGCTGCTCTTCTAGGACGGTGTGGCCTCAGAGCGGCTGTCTGCGCCGTCTGACCGGTGAGGTGCAGCGCCTCCAAGGGCGGATTCTCGGGGGATGCCTTCTCAAGAGGGACAGGGCGCTCGTCGGGCAGGCGACGGTGGAGGCCGCCGTGCTGATCCCGAGCGTGATGCTGTTGATCGCCCTGCTGGTGCAGCCGATCTGCCTGCTTTACACGCGCGCGGTCATGCACGGTGCGGCTGCCGAGACGGCCCGTGCGGTGGCGACTGCGCGCGGTGCCGGGGACCTGGAGGAGTGCAAGCAATACGCGCTCCGGCGGCTGGCCGCGGTGCCGGAGGTGTCCGTCTTTCATGTGGGAGGGGAGCGGGACTGGCAGATCGAGGTCACGCAGAGCGACAGCGGGTGCAACGTCAGCGTCGCGATCACGGGCCATGCCCGCCCCCTGCCGCTCTTCGGGCAGGTGTCGGCGGCCCTGAGCGACAAGGACAGCACGGGGCTCGTGCTCCGTGTGGAGGTAAAGCAACATATGAGGCCGTCTTGGCTGGAGGGAAACTATGGGGACTGGCTCAAGATATGGGGTTAGCCACGGGCTCGGCCGTGGTGGCGGCCGCGCGATACCGAGACGGAGGCGCAGACCGGGCGTCGGGACCTTCCTCGACGACGAGGGAGGCTATACGACCATCGCCCTGGTCGTGGCGATGCTGGTGAGCGTCACGCTCGTCTTTGGCACGGCTGCGGCAGCCTGGTCCCAGGCGCGCGCCGCGGACGTTCAACAGGTCGCCGATGCCGCGGCGCTGGCGGGCGAGAACGCCGTGGCGGGCTTTACGACCGTCGCGCAGGTGTCGGATGCCTGCGTGCTCTCGATGGGCATAGCGGGCGTCGTCACGCTCGGCGCGGGGCTCGTGCTGGCCGCGATACCCCCGGCCGCCGCGGCGTCTGAGGAGGTCATACAGACGGGCAGGACGCTTCTCGAGGACCGACGCAACTTTGCGACGTCCGCGGCGGAGGGCCTGCAGAAACTCGAGGCGGCGCTTCCCGCGATCGTGATGGCCAATGCGTCGTCGTGCATATCGGCCAACTGTGCCGGTGCGATGGAGTACTCAGGTACCGCGGTGCCCTGTCCGCTTCAGTCGGAGACGGACTACAGCTTCCTCGAGAAGGAGGCAGATGAGACGTCCGGGGCGGAGGAAGAACTCGACGAGAATGCCGAGCGGCTACGCGAGGCAGCGGAGGAGAAGAAGGAGGCGGAGGACCGCGCCTCGGAGGCGCGCGAGCGGGCGTGGCGTGCCGATTGTGTCAACGACCCCAAATGCCTGCGTGAGCGTGCCGGTACGCTTGCCGGCCTCAGCGGTGCGTACAACCCCGATTACGAGAGCGTCGCGGCCTGGCGGTTCGGTTACGCGCTCAGGCGGGCGACCAACTACTACCGCGTGCGCGTCAGGACCGAGAGGCGTGCCTCATCGAGCCCCCGCGAGATGAGCCGCAGCGCCGCACGCAAGCGGTTCTACAGATATGCGCTGGAGCAGCTCGGCAAGGCGACCTGTGTCGAGGAAGGCGAGTCTGTCGAGGTCGACCTGCCCGTCTTCCCGCACAACACGGATCAGGTCAGGGGGACGACCCTGGTCACCGAGTCCGTCTGGCCCTGCACCGACGAGCCAGAGGGGCGTACCCTGCACTGCTCGCGTGACTGCCCGGGAGCCACGGGCGCGTCTGCCGGCAGGGCGTCGCTTGCGCAAGTCGGTGCCGGGGTTCGCGAGTGCGACCGATGCCATATGAGCGTCGCGACGATGGGGTCGGTGGCCAACGCCTCGACCAACATCGACAACGGTTTCGAGCACTACTGGCGCATCATCGCCGAGGCGGGCGACGACTACACCCAGGCAAAGGAGGACGAGGCGGCCGCGGAGAAGAAACTCGAGGAGGCCGCAGAGCAGGGCGAGGACCTGTTCGACGAGGCCATCAAGGCTTTGGCTGTCGATCGCCCCGACTTCAAGCCCGCGGGCTGGCAGGGTTGCGTCGCGGTGGTCGGCCGCGACGGGGGTGTCTCGGTGCCGACCGAGCTCACGGCCTCTTTTCTCTCGGGGGCGTCCCTGCCGCCCGGTCTGGCGATGTCAGCCGCGGTGCTCGCCCCCGAGGAGACGACCGATGGGACCAATGTGCTGTCCGACCTCTTCTCCGGCATCAAGTCGCGGACGGGTTTCGGCGCGGGCAACGTGGCGGACGCCGTATGCGACCTTTGGGGCAAGATGCTGGTCGGCTACGGGGCGCGCTACGACTCGGTCAAAGGCGACGTGGACGGCTTTCTCGACCGGTTCGACGGGGTGACGGGCATCGGCGTGGGCGGGTGGCTCAAGAAGCGCATCTCGGACATCGTCGCCGGCGCGGGGTTCGAACCTGTGGACATGCGGGTCCGCAAGCCCGTGCTCACACATTCGCAAAACGTGCTCGACCAGACAGGGGCGGGCCACGGCATCGGTGTCGCGCGGCAGGTGCTCATGGAGGTCCCCGAAGACCCGCAGGGTGCCGCGAAGACGCTCACACGGGAGGCGTTGAACCGGCTCGGGGTACTCGACGGGACCACCTTTACCGTCGCTGAGATCGAGATACCCGGGACCGACGCGTCTATACCGCTCACTATCGACCTCGCGGGATTCCTGGGGTCGTGAGCGGCTGCCGTTCTTGTCTTCTAATAGTGTCTATTTGTCTGAGGTTGCCATGGAATCATGCCTATTACCAGCAAAAACGCAAGCAGGATGCACTGTCGCAGGTAGCCGGCGCGCCACGCGCGCTACCGCAGGTCAGCTCGTTGTGGAACTCGCGGTGATCATCCCCGTGGTGATTGCCGTGGGACTCATGGTGCTCAACCTCGCGAAGTTCGTGGAGGCGTGCGCGGCCTTCGACCGGGCGGCCCCTTCCGCGGTCGTGGCTCAGGGCGTGTCGCCGGCGGGGGAGTCGGAGGCGGCCCCGGACGGGGAGGTACGCTCCAGCATCCTCGAGGCGCTCGATATGCCCAGGAGCGTGGTCGACGTGCAGGTCGAGTCGCGGCAAGTCGGTTTCTCGCACAGGGGAGGGGACGGCATAGAGTTCCCCGTGTCGCCCCTGCTCACACGCTATACGTGCACGCTTGTCTACCATCCCTGGCCCAGCACCTTCACTATTGCGGGCGTCAGCTATCGGTCGCCGGTCGGCCTGAAGCACACGCGGGAGCTCGTCGTCGACCGCTACCGCGGTGGGGTGGTGGTGTAGATGCTCGCGCTTGTGCAGACAGACGGGTCGGTCCCCGACTTTGCCGTGAGGGTCTGCGCGACGTTCCGCGAACGGCTGCGGGGATTGCTCGGCACGGGGTCGCGTGCCATGCCCGTGCTCATCGAACGCTGCTCCTCGGTCCACACCTTCGGCATGCGCTATGCGCTCGACCTCGCCTTTGTCGGGAGGGACGGGACGGTGGAGCATGTGCGCCGCAACGTGGAGCCCGGTCACCTGTGCAGCTGCCAAGGCGCCGCGTTCGTCTTGGAGAGGCCGCACACGCTCTCAACGTGGTTTTCGGTCGGGGATACGGTGCGTGTCGCCCAGTGTGATGCGTGGAAAGGGGAGTTGCCGTGAGTGACCAGTATGTGTTTGGGAGCAGGGAGCCCGAGGTTGATCTTGCCGGAAGCGGGCACGCGAACCATGCAACCGCAGGTACGGGCAACGCCGGTGCGGGCAGTGCCTGTGAGGGTATGGGCAATGCGGATGCGGGTCTTCTCGCTCCCACCGGCAACACCATAGCCACCAAGACGTGCCCACGCTGCGGACAGATCTTGTTTGCAGATATGGACGTCTGCTATGGATGCCTCTATGACTTCAGCAGGCACTCGCGGGCCGAGAAGCCAGCGGGCACTACGGGGGCGGCGATGCCAGCCCTCGAGGAGGAGCTGCTGCCGGGGGATTTGCTGCCCGAGGAGCTGCTGCCTGACGAGCCGGCGTCTGGCGGGCCGACGTCCTATGAAACGACGTCCTACGAGACGGTATCTGACGAATCGGCCTCCTACGAGCAAACGCCCCATGAGATGTCGTCCGACGGGCTATTGCCAGGCAGGCTGGTTGAGTTCGCGCGGCAGAAGACAGCCCCCGCGGAAGCCTGCCCAACCGAATCAACATCCGACACGATGCCGCTCAGTCAGGTGAAACTCGCGATGTACGCATTGTCGCAGTCCGCGGATACGGGTACTGCGGCCGCGCCAGCTCAGCCTGTGTCCCTATGGATCCGTACGGGCGATATCGACGTGACCGTGCCGATACCCAAACGGGGGCTCAGCATCGGCCGCGAGCCGTCGTGCAATGTCGTGCTGCACAGCCAGGCGGTGTCCCGGCGGCATCTCCTGGTGACGCCGGACCCGAAAGGGGCGTGCTTCCATGACCTCGGTTCCACCAACCGCGCCCTCTACCAGGGCAGGACAATCGATGGAAGCACGCTGATCCCCTTCGACGCCCCCGTCATACTCTGCGGCGTCTACCTCGTGCCCAGACGCGTCGCGTGCTAGCGGGTAGCCATGCGGGTAATAAATGTGTATAATATGGTATACGATTTTCGTAGAATTCGAGTGAGAAAGACTGAAGAGTTTGACACTTGGCTCAAACGGCTTCATGACAAGGAAGGCAAAGGTTTTATCGAGGCGAGGATTGCCCGGATCTCGAGAACCGGAAATCTGGGGGACTTCAAAAGCGTCGGCGATGGCGTATATGAGCTAAGGATCAAACATGGTCCAGGCTATCGGCTGTATTTCTCTTGGCGAGGGGATGATCTTCTTCTATTGCTAGTGGGTGGCGATAAATCCTCCCAGAGTCGGGATATCGAGAGAGCGAAAAGGATTAGTCGTGAATACAGATGAGCCCAGAGGGTTACGCCAGGCAACGGAATGGGACCTTGAGGACTACCTGGATACCAAGGACGATATCATTGGGTTTATGAATGCCTGCCTCGAGGAGGATGATTTCGAGACACTGTGGGCATCAATCGGTGATATCGCGCGATCAAGGGGCATGACACAGCTCTCCCGTGAGACGGGAATCACGCGCGATGGGCTTTACAAGGCCTTCTCGCCCGACGGCAACCCGACCTTCTCGAATGTGATGAAGGTGCTCAAGGCGCTCGGCCTGCGCTTGTCTGTCACGGCGAATTGAGGGCTGCCCGGTGGCTCGAGATGTGTAGAGAAAAAAGGGTGTTGACACGCGTGTGCACTTTGGTAAGATAAACAAGCTTGCAAAGCAGGCGCCTCGGCTGGGTAGCTCAGTTGGTAGAGCAGGGGACTGAAAATCCCCGTGTCAGGGGTTCGATTCCCTTCCCCGCCACCAGAAAGCGAAGTCCCTACCAGCGGAAACGTTGGTAGGGATTTTTCTTTTTGATGCTGGGACACTATGGTTGGTCACCAAATGGTCACCAAAGCGTTTCAAAATTTTTTTGAAAAGCCATAAATAATGTAATGAATAAAACGTGAATAGAATGTTTATTGATGATATTGATTTAATAATTAATAACATGATCAACAAAAACGCAGGTAGATGACATGGCGGACATGGCTGAGCTGACAAAGAATTCTGAGAAATATTTTCGGTAGCCATGAGAGCGGCTGATATCGACTCGACTTTTTTGGTCACAACGGCAAACCTGTTGCAGACGAGATGATTGCGTCTTGGGGCGAGGCGCTCGACCGCGACGAATGGCCGGAAGGCTGGCACAACGTGGGAGGGGTAGTCGAAAGTCTTCCTTCCTCGTCAGAGGCAATGTCGACTATCTCCCTTAAGGTGCCTCTGAGCATGCGACGCGCCATTGAACGCGAGGCAAAAGAAGAAGGCGTCTCTATCAGTGCGTTTGTGAGAGGCGCACTCGTAGATCGCCTCATCGCCGCAAATGACAAGGACACAGGCGACTCCCCTGCTTTTCCGTGAAGTGCTTTGCTTCTCATAATTACGATAATATTGCTAGATATATACAATGTTAGCTACATAAATAGATGAATGCATACGCAATACTAATTCCCATTTACCTAGGGCTACGTTCGTCTTTCATCAAATGACAATCAATGTGTTAGACAGACAAAATATCGGATATGATAGTACTGCTGCAGATGCCGGAGGGCATGCTGCGGCCGGACGTGCGGCAGACCGTCGCACACCGCCTACAAGTCTCTCGAGAGGAGCAACAATGGGACGTAGGCCAATCAGGGTAGTTCAGTACGGTTGCGGCAAGATGGCGAAGTACACCATCCGCTACCTGCACGAGCACGGCGCGCAGCTCGTGGGCGCCATCGACGTCAACCCCGCCGTCGTGGGCAAGGACGCCGGCGACTTCGCCGGGCTGCCCGTCAAGCTGGGTGTGAAGATCTCCGACGACGCCGAGAAGGTCCTCGACGAGACCGCACCCGACATCGCGATCGTCACCCTCTTCTCGCTGGTCGACGACATCGCGCCGATGGTCGAGCAGTGCGTGCGCCGCGGCATCTCCGTCGTGACCACCTGCGAGGAGGCCACCTTCCCCTGGACCACCTCGGCTGCCACCACCAACCGCCTCGACGCCATCGCCAAGGAGACCGGTGCCACCATCGTCGGCGCAGGCATGGAGGATGTCTTCTGGGTCCGCATCGTTGGCCTGCTCGCCGGCGCGGTCAACCGCATCGACAAGATCGAGGGCGCCGTCTCCTACAACGTCGAGGAGTACGGCCTGGCCCTGGCCAAGGCGCACGGCGTGGGCCTCACGCCCGACGAGTTCGAGAAGACCCTCGCTCATCCCGACGAGATCGTCCCGTCCTACGTCTGGAACTCCAACGAGGCCCTCGCGCAGCTGCTGGGCCTCACGATCAGCGAGGTCATCCAGGAGAACGTGCCCTACATCGCCGAGAAGGACACCTGGTCCGACACCATGGGCGCCACCATCCCCGCCGGCAAGGTCCTGGGCATGAACACCCGCGTGACCACCAAGACCTACCAGGGCATCGACATCGTCACGTCCCAGATCGGCAAGGTCTACGGCCCCGAGGACGGCGACCTGTGCGACTGGAAGATCTACGGCGAGCCCGACACCACCTTCCACGTGGACAAGCCGGCCACCGTCGAGCACACCTGCGCCACCATCGTGCAGCGCATCCCGACCGTGCTGGAGGCCCCGGCGGGCTACCACACCGTCGACGAGCTCGAGCCGCTGCGCTACCAGACCGAGCCGATGATGCTCGACGAGCTCGGCTGGTAGTAGCCTGCGCGTCCTGGAGAGGCTAGGGTTTGACCGGTGGCAGCCGGAATCCGGCTTGCCCTACCGGGGCTAAGGCCTAGGCCAGGGCAGTTAGGAATGAGTACAAAAGGGAGGGCGGGACATCCGTGTGCCCCGCCCTTCTTTTATGCCTCGAGAAGTGCCGGATGCCTACATCCCCCGCACTTCGTACGCGATCTGGGATTATGGCTCCTTCTTACAGCCCCAGCAGCGTGCCGACGTAAATCAGCACGGCCATGATCACCGCGTAGACCGCCGCGTACGGCGCGACGCGCGAGAGGACCTCGGCGTCCTTGCCGGCGAGCTCCTTGCTGGAGCAGCCGATGGCGATGTTCTGCGGGCTGATCATCTTGCCGGCGGAGACGCCCAGGCTGTTGGAGGCGGCGAGCCAGTAGGGGTTGGCGCCGATCGACTGCGCGGCGCTCACCTGCACGTTGCCGAAGAGGACCTCGGAGCTGGTGCCGGAGCCGGTGACGAAGGTGCCCAGCGCGCCCAGCAGCGGCGCGACCAGCGGGTACCAGCCGCCGAGCGTCCCGACGAAAAAGGCCGCGATGCTCGCGATCATGCCCGAGTAGCCCATGATCTTGGCGCACGCGAGGATGGCGAGCATGGTCGCGATCGTCTTGCTCATCTGCTTGACCGTCTCGCCGAGCACCTGCCCGATCTCGGCCGCGCTGCAGCCTTGGACCAGGGCGCCGGCGATGCCGCACAGCATGATGAGGACGCCCGGGGTGTTGATCCACGTGAAGGTCAGCGTGGCCTCGGGGTCGCCCTGGTAGATGTTGACCGTGGACTTGATCGAGGAGAGCGGCGCGTTGATGAAGGGCACCATCTTGCTCGTGACCACCAGCACCACAAAGACCAGGATGAAGGGCGACCAGGCGCGCAGGGCCTCGCCGGTCTCGATCTTGGCGCCGTGGTTGGGATTTTTGGCGGGGTGCAGCAGGTCGATCTTGTGGCCGAACGCCTTGGCGGCGACGAAGGTCACCACGAGCGACACCACGGACGCCACGACCATGGGCAGGTCGGCGCCGGCGACCGCCGCGGTGGCGATCTCGGCCGCGGCCATCGAGACGCCCGACAGCAGCGTCAGCGGCACCATGCCGCGCATGCCCTTGGGGCCGTTGCCCACGAGCATCACGATGAGGAAGGGCGTGGCGATCACAAACGGCGCCACCTGCAGCGCCTGCGTCAGCGCGAGCTGCGTGGCGTCGAGCCCGGTGATGGAGGCCAGCGTGGTGGTGGGGATGCCGATGGAGCCGAACATCGTGGGCACGCCGTTGGCCAGCAGGCACACGAGCACCGCCTTGATGGGGTCGAAGCCCAGCGCGATCATCATGGCGGTGGGGATGGCGACGGCGGTGCCGAAGCCGGCCATGCCCTCCAGGAAGCCGCCGAAGCACCAGCCGATCAGCAGCGCCAGCACGCGCTGGTGCGAGCTGACGGAGGTCAGCATCACCTTGATCGTCTCGATGGCGCCGGTGTGCACGGTGACGTTGTAGGTAAAGACGGCCGCGATGATCACGATCACGATGGGCCACAGGGCCATGAGCACGCCCTCGAGCGCGGCGGTCAGCAGGTTGACCGGCGTCATGTGCCACCAGGCCACGGCCAGCACCGCCGCCACCGCCAGCGCGCCGGCGGCCGCCACGGGAGCCTGCATCTTGAGGCCCACGAGCGCCACCACCAACCACACGATGGGAAGAAGACCGAGCACAAAGGGGAGAAGCAGTTCCATGAGACGTCCTATCCACGGGGCCGGCGGGGCTTGCTTGCGTCGATTATAGGGCCTGGAGCTGGGCCGAAGGCCGACGTTTGCGGTATAGGACGGGCTATCGGGCGCAAGGGCCGACGTTGGCGGTATAGGACGGGTTATCGGGTGCGAGGGCCCGACGCCAGCCGCACGCGGGCGGTATTCGTGAAAATTGCGATTCTCGCTTGACTCGATACCTACTGTACTTTTTTACAGTCTTTGCGTAGGCAGAAGGCGGTGCCTGCCGGGGCTTGCGTCCAGGGGTCGGCATCAGAGGAGGGGAGAAGACACACCCTCGACTCTCCGCCGTGTACCTCGTGCTCGCTGCGACCCGCATACGCTGCGACCCGCATACGCCGCGCCCCGCGTACGCCGCGCCCCGTGCTCGTCGCCCCTCGCGCCAACCTCACCGCCATCAGGAAAGGAACTCCATGACCAAGCTAGCATCAAAGACAGGCGTCGCATTCCTCGCGGGAATCGCTGTAGGTGCGCTTGTCTTCGTGGCGCCGCTCTCTGCCCTGGGGGAGATCAGCGCCCAGGGGCAGATGTGCCTCTCCCTCACCCTCATGACCGTGGTCTGGTGGGCCTGCGGCGTGGCCCAGCCCGCCTTCGTCTCGGCCGTCTACCTGGCTCTCCTCATACTGACCGGCACCGCGGACGGCACGGTCGTCTTCAAGAGCTGGACCGGCCTCACCATGTGGATGGTCATCGGCGCCTACCTCATCGCCACGGCCGTCAAGGACTCGCGCCTGGGCGAGCGCATCGCCTATTGGTTCTCGCTCAAGTTCGTGCGTGACTGGCGCTCGCTCGTGATCAGCATCTTTGCCCTCACGGTGATCCTGTCGCTGATCATCCCGCACCCCTTCCCGCGCGCTTTCATGATCCTGGCCGTTATGCAGGCCATCTGCGACGCCGCCGGCATGTCCAAGAACGACAAGATCAAGGTCGGCTTCCTGACCTTCGCCGCCGCAGCCCCGGGCTCCATGTTCTTCCTTACGGGCGACGCCACCCTGAACCCGCTCGTCGTGGGCGACTCGGGCGTGGAGTGCACCTTCGTCCAGTGGTTCGTCTATATGAGCGTCCCCATGCTGGTCGCCACGCTGGCCACCCTGGGCCTGGGCCTGGCCCTCTTCAAGCCCGAGAGCGAGTTTCAACTCGACCTCGACGTCGTGCGCCGGAAGCAGGAGGAGCTCGGCCCCGTGTCCGTCACGGAGAAGCGCGTGGTCGTTTGGCTCGCCGTCGCCGTGGCCCTCTGGATGACCGAGGGCATCACGGGCCTCAACATTGGCTTTGTGACTCTGATCATCGGCGCGGGCATGGCCCTGCCCTTCATCGGCGAGGTACTCACACCCAGGAACTGGGACTCCGTGCCCATCAACACGCTCGTCTTTTTGACCGCGGCCATGGCCATCGGCACCGTGGGTGGCGAGACCGGCATGAACGCCTGGATCGCCAACGTGGTCCTGCCCAGCACCGTGCCCGACAACATCTTCGTCCTCGCGCTGCTGATCGCCCTGATCACCGTGGTCATCCACATGTTCATGGGCTCCGTCATGGCCGTGCTCGGCATCTGCGTGCCCGCCTTCGTGACCTTCGTGGCCGGCACCGGCATTAGCCCCCTGGCCGTGAGCATGATGGTCTTCTCCGCGATCAACATCCACTACATCCTGCCCTTCCACAACCTGGCCGTGCTTGTGGGCTCGGGTGAGGACGCCGCCGGCTACTCCTCCAAGGAGGCCATGCGCATGGGCATTCCGCTGACCGCCGTCGTGTTCGTGGTCGTGCTGGTCGAGGCCGCTTGGTTCCACGCCATGGGCCTGATGTAAGACAAACCTTGCCGCCCCGGGCTTCCTCCTCCGCCCGGGGCGGGACAAAAGGGGACGTTTCCCTTTTGTCATATCTCCTCTTGCCCCACCTTCAGTCGGACAAAGGGGAAACGTCCCCTTTTGTCCGACCCTTGTCCCATCCCCTAAGGAGCTCCCATGCCCAAGCGCAAGATCATCGTCGGCATCAGCGGCGCCACCGGCGCCCAGATGGGCTACCGCCTGCTGCAGGCCCTGCGCGACGTGCCCGATGTCGAGACCCACCTCATCATCTCCGACGGTGCGCGCGTGATCTTCGACCGCGAGTGCGACGTGACGGCCGCCGACGCCGAGACCCTGGCCGACGTCGTCTACGACAACCACGACCTCGCGGCGGCCATCTCCTCGGGCTCCTATGTGACCGACGGCATGATCGTGTGCCCCTGCTCCATGAAGTCGCTCTCTAGCATGGTCAACGCCTACGACGACGACCTGCTCGTGCGGGCCGCCGACGTCTGCCGCAAGGAGGGCCGCCGCGTCGTGCTCGTGCCGCGCGAGGTGCCGCTCAACCAGGCCCACCTGCGCAACATGCTGCAGGCTGCGCAGGACGGATACGTGATCCTGCCGCCCATGCTGACCTTCTATAATGGCTGCGAGACAACCATGGACCAGGTGGACCATATCGTCGGCAAGATCCTTATGCAGTTCGGCATCACGTACGACCGATTCCGTCCCTGGGAGGGTTGATGGGCGATCCTTTGGCCGCAAGCGGTTTCCAGGTCGCGGGTGGCCGGCAGGCTGCATACAGCATGCAAGCCGCGAGCGATTCGCAGGCCCTGCGCCGCCTCGCGACCCATGCGGGGGAGGGGCGCTGTGGCGTGACCCTAGAGGCCGCGGCCGCGCCCGACGGCGGAGGCCTTGCCTGCTATCTCTACGGCGGCGAGGTGCCCCACGTGGGCGGGCAGGCGCTGGCCGCCCCCGGCCCCGAGCTGGGCGGACGGCAGCTCTCGCGTGCCGACGTGTGGGACGCCACGGTACCCGGCCACAAGGACGCCGAGGCTGCGCGGGGCGTGGCGCGCCGGCTCGCGATCGCGTGCGGGTGCGCCGTGAGCGTGGCGGCGGGCATCCATGTGGAGGATGCCACGGCCGACGACCTCGCGGCCATCGGTGCCAACGTGGATGCCTGCGTGGATGCGCTGGTCGCAGAGCTGGCGGGCGACCCATCCGCCGACCCCGCGGCGCACGACCGTCTAATTCTCGTCGACTTTGCGGATCGCGAGGTCGGTACCGGTGAGAAGCTCAACGTGCACCGCCGGGGTCTGCTCCACCGTGCCTTCTCGGTCTTCCTGCTCGACGGCGACCGCCTGCTCCTGCAGCGCCGCGCGCTGGGCAAGTACCATTCGGGCGGCCTGTGGACCAACTCCTGCTGCTCGCATCCGCGGGCGGGCGAGACCCTGGCCGAGGCCGTTTCCCGCCGTCTGGCCCAGGAGCTGGGCGTTTCAGGCGTGGACTGCAACAAGGTCGGCAGCTTCGTCTACCGCGCCGCCTTCGCGAACGGCATCACCGAGTACGAGTACGACCACGTGCTGGTGGGGGAGTGGGCCGGTGCGTCCGACCCCGCCCTCACGCTCAACCCCGCCCCTGATCCCGCTTTCACGATCAATCCCGACCCTGCCGAGGTCATGGACTGGCGCTGGGTGGGGCTGGACGACCTGGTGCGCGATGTCGCGGAGCATCCCGACCGTTATACGGCCTGGCTGCCGGAGGCCCTCCGTCTGGTCCTGGCCTCCCGATAGTCGTGCTGCGCCCGCCCCATCAACCTCGCCCCGTATCTCGCGACCTGCGTTCTGTGTCTCGCCTTCGCGCCACGTGGTACGCACCCAGGTTCCGAGTCTCGCACCCTCGTATCGTTGGTAATCCTCTACCAACGATACGAGGGTGCTGTCTCGCTCAACTGGGCTTTTATGGCTCGCACCCCCACATCGTTGGTATTCGAATTACCAAGGATACGGGGGTGTGAATCTCGCGACCTGCGGTTTTTCTGGTCACACCCCCTCATTGTTGGTTTCGCTCTACCAACAATGTGGGGGCGTGGGAGAAAAAATGCCGATGGCCCGGCTTAGCCTGGCCTACTATTTATTTTTTCGCCCGCCCATACTTTAGTTTTCATCTGTCCAAGCTTTAACCCCATCTGCGCTGGAGGACGATACAGAGCAGAGAGGGGTCGGGCGATAAAAGACCAGCTCGCAACGGTTCGATCCCCGTTCTCACTGTAAGGAGGTCACAGAGAGTAGACGGGGATCGGGCGGAAAAAGACCAGGTCGGCACAGCCGGACCCCCGTCCTCTCTGTGGATGGGATACAGAGCAGACGGGGGTCCGAGAAGAAACTCGCAGGTCGGGAGGGTCCGACCCTCGCCTGCTCTGTAGCGGGCGCGGCGAGCGGGGCGCGGCGAGCGGTCGATCTTCGCCTATCTGGAGGGCGAGTTGGGCATGCGCGTGGCCATGAGCAAACGCACCATCACGGTGGAGACGGTGGACAAGGACGACCATGCCTACCTGAACCTGGATGACTATGACTGCGTGGCCGTGGTCACCAACCACGTCTTCGACTCCGAGGGGCTGATGTTCGAGTACACCCGCTCGCACCACCGGCCGGACTGCTTCTCCTTCAGCACGGTGGCCATGCGCCAGGAGGTCTAGCGCGCGGGTTGGTGGGCGATTCGCTGGTTCGGGTATGCGAAAACGCCTGCGTCCTCATGCCGTCGGGTTCGAGTCCGCACTTTGCGTCACTCAGTACGCAGCCGCCCGAGTTGAATCCGCACTTTGCATCAACGAGTACGCTGACTCTGGAGTTGAGTCCGCACTTTGCATCACTCGGTACGCAGCCGCTGGGGAAAAATGGGCCAAGCGCGACGCGCGGCTTTATACAAGGATTGATGAACTGCAGCTAGACGGCTCGCAACGGAAGACGCGGTCGTCGCGGAATGGGCTGTCGGGGAGGGTCGCTGCGTACCGAGCGAGGCATACTGCGGACTCGGGTCGAGCCGTTGCGTACCGAGCGAGGCAAACTGCGGACTCAGCGCAAACGAAGACGTGATGGTCGTGCGGATGCTGGTTAGCAATAGAGAGATGGACTGTATGCATGGTGGTGGCCCACGAACTGGCTAGCGGACGACGAACTTGGCCTCGCCCGCGACGACGGGAAGCTCATGCGACGATCCGCGGCTCCACCCGCTGCCATATCCGTCCACAAGGTCCTCGAGCCGCAGGTAGAAGTCGTGTATCTGCGCGGAATCGCCTTGGACCTCGGCGGTCACAGAGCCGTCACGCTCGTTGCGCACCCATCCGGTGACCCCGGCCTTTTTCGCGCAGTTCCAGCATGCCCAGCGGAAGCCCCTGCCCTGGACGAACCCCACGAAGCGCACGGATTGCCGCTCCATCGGACCCCCTGCTTACCAGTCCACGCCGGGGTCTTCAGCGTCGGGCGCGTCCTCGGCCGCGCGAATCCACTCGCTGGGCATCTTCCAGGCGTGCTGGTCGGTGTGGAGCAGCTGCTCGGCACGCTCGGACAGGGGCTCGCCGAGATACTCGTTATAGCAGTGGGCAATCGCCGGGTTCTCGTAGGAATTGCGGTATTTAGCCACGCGGTCGAGGCCGTAAAGCACCTCCCCGCGCGAACCGGCGAGCTCCTCGCCGTCGTGGATGGGCTGACCGCCGCCGCCCACGCAGCCGCCGGGACAGGCCATGACCTCGACGAAGTCGTAGGCGACTTCGCCTGACACGACCGCGCGGCAAAGTGCGTCCGCATTGGCCAGGCCGCTCGCCACGGCCACACGCACCGGAGTGCCTGCCAGGTCGAAGGTGGCCTCCTTCCAGCCGCGTTCGCCGCGGACGTCGGCGAACATGTCATCAGCCGGTGCCTTGCCGGTCACGAGGTAGTGGGCCGTGCGCAGGGCCGCCTCCATCACGCCGCCCGTCGCGCCGAAGATGATGCCCGCGCCCGTGCCGTAGCCGAGCGGCTCGTCGAAGGCGTCGTCCGCCAGTAGCCGCGGGTCGACGTGGTCGGCGCGCAGCATGCGCACGACCTCGCGCACCGTGAGCACGCAGTCCACGTCGGGGTCGCCGCAGGCGTCGTTCATGTTGGCATAGCCGGCCTCGGCCTTCTTGGCCACGCAGGGCATGATCGAGATAGAGAAGACCTTGTGCGGGTCGAGGCCCAGCAGCTCAGCGTAGTAGCTCTTGACCACCGCGCCGAACATCTGCTGCGGGCTCTTGCTGGTCGAGACGTCGTCGACGAGCTGGGGGTAGTGGGCCTTGACGAAGCGGACCCAGCCCGGGCAGCAGGAGGTGAACATCGGATAGACGGGCGATGCGGCCGCAGCGGGGCCCGAGCCGGCGTCCGCGGCCTTGTCCGCGTTCTTCTTCATATGGGCGAGCAGCTCGGTGCCCTCCTCCATAATCGTGAGGTCGGCGGAGAAGTCCGTGTTGACGATGTAGTCGAAGCCCATCGGGCGCAGGGCCGCGACCAGGCGCTCGACGGTGGCCTCCTCCTTGGAGAGCCCCCAGTACTCGCCCCAGGACGTGCGGACCGAGGGCGCTATCTGCACGATCGTGGTGACGGTCGGGTCGGCGAGCGCCTCGTAGACGCGCATCACGTCGTCGCGCTCGCGCAGGGCGCCGGTGGGGCAGTGGGTGATGCACTGGCCGCACAGCGTGCAGTCCACGTCGCGGATGTCGAGGCCGCCCGCCACGTCCACACGGGTGTGCGTCGCGCGGTTGGTGAGGCCCCAGATGCTGGAGGCCTGGACCTTCTCGCACTCCTGGATGCAGCGCATGCAGCGGATGCACTTGGTGTTGTCGCGGATCAGCGGGAAGTCCGCCGGCCAGTCGGAGGGGTCGATGATCTTGGGATAGGGGAAGTCGATCACGTCCAGGTCCACCGCCACGGACTGCAGCGTGCAGTTGCCCGAGCGCGTGCAAGTGGTGCACGAGGAGTTGTGCTGGGAGAGCAAAAGCATCATGTTCTCGCGGCGGGCCAGGCGGACGCGCGGGCTGTTGGTGAGGATGCGCATGCCCTCGCCGGCGACGTTGTTGCAGGCGGCGACCAGGCGCGGGGCGCCCTCGACCTCCACCACGCAGATGCGGCAGGAGCCGATCTCGTTGAGCTCGCGCAGGTAGCAGAGGGTGGGGACGTCGGCCCTGGCGGCACGGCAGGCGTCCAGGATCGTGGTGCCGGCGGGCACGGTGACCTTGCGGCCATCCACGGTGAGGGTGACGGTGGCGGCCGCCACGGGTGTCTTTTCCTGCGTCTCTACCATTGGAGCTCCCTTCCGCCGCGGAAGGCGCCCATGCCGAAGTGGTCGCAGTGCAGGCAGCGGGAGCACTCCTGCTCGACCTCCTCGCGGGTGAGGCCCTTCTCGATCATGTCGAAGTCGTGCTTGCGGTCCTCGGCCTCGCGCAGGACGGTCTCGCAGCGGCCGCACTCGCCGATGCCGGCGGAGGTGACGGGCGGCAGGTCCACGTCGAGCGTGATCTTGTGGTCGAAGCCCAGGTAGTTGTCGATGTTGCCCGCCGCGACCTTGCCGGCGTTCACGGCGCGGATCACCGTGGCGGGGCCGGTCTGGCAGTCGCCGCCCGAGAAGACGCCGTCCATACCGGGGACCGATGAGTCCTCGGCCACCTGGATGCGGCCGCGGTTGGCGGCGACGCCCTGCTCCTCGAAGGGCAGACTCTCGATGGCCTGGCCGATCGCGACCATCACGCGCTCGCAGGGGATGGTGACCTCGGGGGAGTCGGCCGGCCGGGGCGACGGGCGGCCGCCGCGGTAGGAGCCGATGATCTGCGGCTGGACGACGAGGCCGCAGACCTTGCCCGCCTCGTCGTGCTCGATGCGCACCGGGGCGTTCAGCTCGAGCAGCTCGCAGCCCTCGGCCTGGGCACCGGCGATCTCCTCGTCCTGCGCCGTCATGTCCGCTGCGCGGCGACGGTAGACGATCGAGACCTTGTCGGCGCCGGCGCGCACGGCCGAGCGGGCCACGTCCATGGCCACGTTGCCACCGCCGATCACGCACACGCGTTGGCCGCGGTAGTCGGGGATCTCGTCGTCGCCGATCGCGCGCAGCATGGCGACGGCGCTCTCGACGCCCTCGGCATCCTCGCCGGGAAGGCCGAGCTTGCGGTCCGCATGGGCGCCGATGGCCAGGTAGACAGCGTCGTAGTCGCGCCGGAGCTGCGCGAGGTCGCCCTCCACCTTGTGGCCGAGCTCCGCCTTCACGCCCAGGTTCAGGATCCAGCCGATCTCCTCGTCCAGGCGCTCGCGCGGCAGGCGGTAGTTGGGGATGCCGTAGCGCAGCATGCCGCCCAGGTGGCGGCGGGCCTCGTAGATCGTGACGTCGTGGCCCATGAGCGTGAGGTAGTAGGCGCACGACAGGCCGGCCGGGCCGCCGCCGACGACGGCGACGCGCTTGCCCGTCTTGGGGGCGAGGCGGGGCGTGTAGTCGTGCTCCATGTGCTCGGTGGCGTAGCGCTTGATCGCGCGGATGTTGATGGGGTTGTCCACCATGCCGCGGCGGCAGTTGATCTCGCAGGGGTGCTCGCACACGAGGCCGCACACCACGGGCAGGGGGTTGTCCTTGCGGATCAAGCGGACGGCGTCGGCGTTGCGCCCGGCCCCGACTAGCGCGATATAGCCGGGGATGTCCACGCCCGCCGGGCAGCCCGAGACGCAGGGGACCTTGACGGACTGCTCGAATCCGCAGGCGTGGAAGGTCACATGGTGCTCGAAGTCGTCGCGGAAGCCGCGCACCGCCTCGAGTGCCATCGCGCCCGCCTCGAACCCGATTGCGCAGTCGGCCGAAAGGTAAATTGCCTGCGCGAGGCGCTCGATGTCGTCGACGGTCTGCATCGTCCCGTGCCCGCGCAGCACGTCGCTCAGCATGTGACGCAGGGTGCGTAGCCCCACGCGGCAGGGGGTGCATTTGCCGCAGCTCTGGGTCGAGCACATGTCGATGAACGACATCGTGAACTCGACCGGACAGGGTGCCAGCGAGCTGACGGCCAGCCGGCGGCCGACCGCAGCGTGCAGCTCGTCCATAATCCGCTGCTCATCGCTGCGCTCCATCACGTGAAGCCTAGCCATGGTTTGTCCTCTCCTATATGCGGCGTCCCCACGCCGCAATTTAATACATCTAGCCTAACAAATTGACAGGTCTCGGCAGGTTCTCTTCGGTGACGTGCATGGATTGGCGGTAAACACACGTTGCCCGCCGTACGGGGGCACGGCGGGCGACTGAAGTAAGGAAAAAGGGTAAGACAAAAGGGGACGTTTCCCAATTGTCAGACAGACAAAAGGGGACGTTTCCCAATTGTCCGTCCCAATTGCTCGACCTGGCTACTTGCCCTGGGCCAGCATCTTGGAGAAGCTCGTGTCGCTGTGGCGCGCCCAGAGGACGTAGATGGCGACGGACGCCACGCACGCCAGCGAGACGATCGCCCACATGGCCGAGTAGCCGAGTCCCGTGATCAGCGAGCCGGCGATGCCGCCGCCCAGGCCGTAGCCGATGTCGTAGCCGCACAGGAAGGTCGAGTTGGCCGAACCGCGCGTCGCGTCCGTGGAGGTGTGGACGGCCATGGACTGAAGCGACGGCTCGAGGCCGCCGAAGGCGTAGCCGGCGAGCGCGGCGGACAGCACGTAGGTCACGGTGTTGGGCACGAGGGCCAGCAGCAGGAAGGCCACGAGCATTGCGGCGTTGCAGGTGTAGACGAAGATGGCCTCGCCCTTCTGGTCCACGAGCTTGCCGAGGAAGATACGGACGAGCAGCAGCATCACGCTCATGATCACGAAGTAGAGCGAGCCGGAGGGCAGGCCCTGCTCGGCGGCGAAGGTGGCCACGAAGTTCTCGAGCGCGCCGAAGGTGAACATGAAGACGAGCATGGTGACCGAGGCGGGAAGCGAGTCGCGGTTGATGAGGGTCTTGAAGTCGAGCTTCTTTTTGGGCACGTCGATGCGTGGAGCCTTGATGAGCATGAAGAGCACGAGGCCCACCAGCGTGATGCCCATGGCCGTGAAGTAGAGGGCCGTAAAGCCCGCGGACTCCATGAGGGAAAGGCCGAGCGCCGGGGCGATGGCTGAGGCGAGCGCCGTGGCCATGCCGAAATAGCCCATGCCCTCGGCGAAGCGGGGCTTGCAGATGACGTCGGAGGCGACGGTGGCCGTGGTGGAGTTGGAGAAGGACAGGCCCACGCCGTGGATCATGCGGCAGGCGATCACGATGGAGAGCGACGGCACGAGCACATAGCCCGCCGGGGCGAAGCTCATGAGCAAAAGGCCGATCACGAGGGCGGTGCGGCGCACGCCGTTATCCAGCCACCAGCCGACGAAGGGCCTGATGATCACAGCGACGAAGGAGAAGACCGCAGCGCAGATGCCGGCCAGGGCCTCCGTGCCGCCGAGGGCCTTCACATAGAAGGGGAAGGTCGCGAGCGACATGATGTGGTTGGTGAAGACGCACAGGTTCACGAGGATGATGAGGACGAGGTCACGGGTCCAGAGCCTGGGCTGGGCGTCCGCGGCGGACGCGACGCCGTGCGCCTGCATAGTCTGTTCTGTTTGAGCCATAAAAAATCCCTTTCGACGGGCCTATAGATCCTGGCCGTCGGCAAGGGGCGCGACAAGACGAGCATGCGATGTGCTGACCGCCAGGTGGTCAATCGGACTTACGCCACCTGGCAACGCATTGACATGAATAGTGTAGCGCCAATCGCAAGGTACCTCACAAAATGGAAACATTCCGGGCGCGCGACAGCGGGTTCCGGACGGCGACGTGAGTTCCTCGCGTGGTGCTAGCCGGCAAAAAAGAGATCGTCGAGCAGGCGCGTGCCCGTCGCGGTGCGAAAGACCTTCTCGCGCACGGAGGCCGCCATGCGGTGGCGCTGGGCGGGGTCGTCGGGCGCGTCCTCATAGATGTTGACGAGGAAGTCGGCCTCCACGAGGATCTGGTGGTCGAGGTCCGCGATGTCCGCGTAGTGGTGATGGTGTGCCACAAGCCAGCAGATGCGGTCGACCTCGGCGGCGGGGTAGCCGGCGGCCTCGAGCATCGGGCGGGCGACCTGCGGGCCGAGTTCCTCCTGGTGGGGGCCGGCAGTGTCGCCGTAACGGCGCTCGGACTCGTGGATGCCCGCGTCGTGCACGAGGGCGGCCGCCTCCAGCGTGTGGAGCGTGGCGGCGTCCGCGCCCTCGGCTAGAGCGATCGTGCGGGCAAAGGCGCGTACCTTCACGAAGTGCTGGATGCGGCGGGGGTCGCCCCGGTCGTAGTCGCACATGGCGAGCTCGAGCGCGGTGTGGTCGGCAGGGGTGATCTGCACGGCGGGCTCGGGCTGCGGCTGGTCAGCGGTCTGATGCGTGGTCTGTTCTGCGGACATGGCGCCTCCTCGACTCGACGATTTCCCTCATCCTACGCCAGGGTCTCTATTGGCGACCTGCGGATGATTATCTGTTAATATGTCAGATAATTTAGCGAAGAAGGAGCTGCTGATGGAACCAATCTTTTCGATGACGACGCTCCAGAGGAACCCCAACAAAGTGAAGGAAGCCGCTCGCGGCTCGGTGGTGCGTATCACCGAGCAGGGCACGGGGGCCTACGTCTTTTGCAGCGAGGATGCTTTTGAGCAGCGGATCGCAAGGGAGCGCGAGGATGCCGCCTATGAAGCCCGCCTCTTGGATGCGGTCGGTCGCGGCATCGCCGACATCGAAGCTGGTCGGTATGTGACCTCGGTGGACGAGGCCTTCGGACGCGCGAATGAGATGAGGCCCCGCCTTGCCTAAACGTGCGTCTCGGGGCAGTTCTGCCGACCCTGCGGTAACGCTGCGCATCACCGACGAGTTCATCGCGAGTCTTGCGGAAATTCAATCGGACAAACTGCTCGGTCGCATATACGACCAGGTCAACTTGGTCTCTGCCTATCCAGACAGCGGGTCGCCCGACGTGCGGCCGTCCCTGACGTTTCGTTATGGCCAAGGGCTTCGCAAGCTCGTGGTGCCGCCCTATATCATCGTGTACCGTCATGCCGACGAGTTTGTCGACGTGCTCGCTCTGGTACATGGCCCAGCCGTGAAGTAGATGGGCTAGAGTAGGGGAGCGAAAAGAAGCGCCGTCGAAGGAAGCCCCATGGTCAGCACCACCGTCACTGGTACCGAGGAATCGCTAAACGCGATGCAGGACGCCCTGCTTGTGACCGAGGTCGGGCGTGCCCGCGCGCTGCAGGTCGCGCAGACCAGCCTGCGCAACTACCTCGCCGCTGCCGCGGGGGTGGCCCTTGTGGGCGTCGTCGTGATGGGGCTGTCGCCGGACATCGCCGTCCCGGCCATGGCGGCCCTTGGGGCCATTTTCCTGATCCTCGCGCTGCCCGCCTACCAGTGGTACGCGCTGCAGATCGTCAAACGCAACCAGAAGAAGGCCGTGCACACCGCCCTGGAGGAGCAGCGCGCGCTCGGCACCACCACGATCACCTACGAGTTCGACGCCGCGGGCGCCACGCTCAAGACCCCCTTCGCCACCGTCACGCTGCCCTGGACGTCCATGCTCGGCGCGATCGTCGCCGGCCCCTACTTCTTCATCGTGCGCCGCGACCACAAGGGGCTCATCGTGGACACGCGCGCCCTCGCGCCGGGCGAGTTCGAGGAGCTGCAGGGCTATATGCTCGCGGCCGGCGTCCCCCAGCTGCGCTAACGCGCACGGCAGGCGACGGGGCCTGACACGCTCAGGCTGGCGCGGCGAGGGCATCGGTTTGCGGTAAGGTGTGGTCGGTCGAGGTAGGCAGGGGGTGGGCGCGTGGACGATAGACGATCTGCAGAGCTTGAGAGACTACTTAGCGAGCACAGGGCGATCGGCGTCAGTCGGCAGGTGGGTTTCGAGCGCCTGCACCTTTACTCGATCATCACCCACTCGACGGCCATCGAGGGCTCCACTCTGACCCTCGAGGACAACACGGTCATGTTCGACGATGGTATAGCGCCGCTCGGCAAACAGGTGCATGAGCAGATGATGAATCTCGATCTCAAACGCGCCTATGAGGTCGCCGAACAGATTGCCACATCGCGCACGCAGATTACACTGCCCCTGCTCAAGGCCCTGGCGGCCCTCGTCATGAAGAACACGGGCAACTATTACAGGACGCTCGCTGGCGACTACGATGAGTCCAAGGGCGACCTTAGGCTGCAAAATGTAAGCGCCGGCCGCGGCGGCAAATCGCATCTCGCGTGGGGGAAGGTGCCGGGTAGGCTCGCCGAGTTCATCGCGTGGCTCAATGAGCAGCTTGGCGCTATCGGCCGGATGACCGTCGCCGAGGTGTACGAGCTCTCCTTCGAGGCGCACTACCGCCTGGTCACCATCCATCCCTGGTCCGACGGCAACGGCCGCATGTCGCGCCTGCTCATGAACCTGGTGCAGCTCGAGGGAGGAGTAGAGCCCTCCTACGTGCGCAGCGAAAACAAGCCCGCTTACATCGCCGCCCTTTGTGCCGCCCAGGACCGAGGCATCTCGCAGCCCTTCATTGAGTTCATGGCCGACGAGACCATCGAGATCCTTTCCGCGGAGATTGATCAGTATAAAAAGGATCTCCAGGGAGACGTGCCCTGGGCCCGTGAGGCTGCCGACGACGAGGCGGCCACCACCCAAGTCAATCCGGCCACCCCCCAAGTCACCCCCCCACCCGACC